>VOFG01003720.1_pt1 | contig 41495 bp, 56 predicted proteins | sample 5384171 | NCBI WGS metagenome assembly VOFG01 (sample SAMN12384726, study PRJNA508395) | human gut metagenome | isolation source: healthy gut F | host: Homo sapiens
TGACCTGCGGGCGAGTTGGCTCATGGAAGAACCGCCCCACTTTTGAAGAATTGGCGATTATGTTTGAGGGCAGCACAGCCAGCGGTGCAGAGCGAGCCTACCGGAAAGCGGTGGACAAACTGACAGAACTGCTGGTTGCCGAGGGTGCTATCCATGCAGTCCGGCTGAAACAGAAATCCAAAACCAAGCGCAAAAAGAAAATCACCGCCGCAATCTACGAATATCAAGCAGACTGCGACGGCGAATGGGGCGAAATTTCAGTTGATTTTGAGAACGGCACAGCAGAGATTATCCGACTTGCTGATTGGGATACAATTAAAACGAACTGGTTTGCCAAATGATCCTTGCCGATGAACCGACGGGTGCGCTGGATTCTAAGAACGCAAGAAGTCTTATGGAGAAGCTGTCCGGCCTGAATCGCTACGGGCGCATCCTGAAGGTGATGGCGCAACTGGGAGGGGGCAGCGCAAATGTTCTCTAATCTCATTCTTCGGAACAGCCACCGCAGCCGAAAGGAAAACGGTCTGTTTTTCAGCTCCCTGGTGATTTCTATTGTTGCCTTTTACATGATTCTTTCCATCTCCACTCAAGATGTGATGCTCTTTTTGCAGAAAATGGAGAGTGACGCAGTTGACAAACTCCTGCTTCTGATTCCTGCGTTTTATGGGATGACCCTCGGTATTCTGTTCTTTTTTGATCTATTTTGCCTGCAAGTATCAGTTCGAGCGCAGACGGCATGAGTTTGGTGTTTATCTAATGTTGGGGATGCGTAGAAGTAAACTGTTTGGTGTGGCTGTGGTGCTTTCAGAAATTGTCAGTCTTGTCACCGCCAAGCTGGTAGGCATGGGGATCATCGGTCATCAGTTTTCTTTATCCTGGTCTGCAATTGAATGGACGCTGGCAGGATTTCTGGCAATTAAGCTGACGGCACTTCTGATTTTGAGTGGACGAATCAGCCGCCAGGAGATCGGTACTTTGCTATCCCAGCCAACGAACCGCCCCAAAAAGCAAATGCCATCTGTTATCTATGGACTGGCTGCTATATGCGGAAGTGTGATGTTGGCAGTGGCTTACTACATGGCGATTCAGGGAATTGCATGGACAAAGGTAAGTATGATGGGACTGACTTTGCTGTTGGGCATAGTTGGTACGATGCTGACCTTCCGGCAGATTCAGGAGAATGTTATTCATCAGTCAACCTCCATGGCCATCAGCTCCCTGCTGATTCTGGCGGCGCTGTGTTGTTTTGGTGCGGGCGTAGGAATTGCAGGAACGAATAGCCTGTCTTCTGGCCATGTAATCGACTATACTTTTGAAGATCATACTGCAGAAGATTCATCGCAGGTTCTTCCGAATATAAAGGCAGCCCTGAAAGAAAACGGTTTGGAAAATCAATTTTCAGAGCTTTTTGAAATGAGGGTTGGGCGTATTCGCACCACAGAAGATTATGATAATGCCTTACTACGGTAAGTCGTACCACAATGCTGAACCAAGTATTGGCCGGACAGCCCAAGGTGGAACTGGATGGTAGTCCGATTCATCTTACACTGAGAATGCAGCCGCAGAGAGAAGAATAATTTGGAAGGAGGTGCTGTCATGAAAAGAATTGCTGTTGTGGAAGATGAAGTCTATATGCGGGAAGAACTCTGCGATATGCTCCAAAAGGACGGCTATCTTGTGGAGGCAATTACCGAGTTTGAAGATGCCGCTCGGCTCTTGGCAGCCCTCCGCCCTGACCTTGTGATCTTAGACCTGAACTTGCCGGAGATCAGTGGCTTTCAAATCTGCCAGGAGCTAAAGAATAAAACTGCTATCCCCGTCCTGGTGCTGACTTCCAGAGATCAGGTAAAGGATGAACTGCAAGCGTTCCAGTTGGGTGCCGATGAATATTTGACGAAGCCGTGCAGAAAGATCGACTTCTTGCCAGGGTATCCAATATTCTCAAAAGGTATGAAGGCCGTACCAATCTCATAGAGGGACCAGATTTCCTGGCTGTCATTCTTTGGATTTCTGACATTCAGGTATTTCAAACCTTGATCGGGTTAGTAGTTCTGACGAGCATCCTTTTTGTTTTCAGCGATTCTGTTTGTACTAAACAAGAGGGAGAACACCCACATGGAACTGTTCCGAGATTTCCTCAGTGATCCTACCATCTGCAATGAAGAACGGCTGCTCAATATCCTTTCTGTTGAAGATAACGGCATTGGCGTAAAAAATATAATCTGCCGTACATTTTTCAAAAGGGCTTTACCGGGGATTCTACTGACAGCAGAAAGAAGGCTACCGGTATGGGACTTTACCTGGTTAAGAAGATGGCCGACGATCTAAATCTTCATCTGGAAGCAGCTTCCCAGTGGGGAAAGAGCTTCAAGATTGTCATCTTCTTTCCTAAATTGAGATCCAACGGAGGGAAATAATATAAACAGAAAGACGCCCGCAGGATTTTCTCCGGCGGGCAGCGTGTTGTCAGCTATCCCAAGGCTTGTATTCTGTTACAGTTTTCAAATAGGTTTCGGGATCGCCGTTCAAGATAAGGTCTGCATACTCCAAAGGGCACCCTGAAATCAGCTAACAGTTGATAAGTAAATTAGTTCCTTATCACTGTTAAGCCAATGGTTGGGGCCATTTGTAGAAGACCGACTGCGTTCTTCCAACGCTGTTCTTTTCTTGAGGCGGCTACGGTATGCAAACAAAAAATTGGGTCTTTTCATGCCATTTGTAGAAACTCTGTTTACTACGGTATGTGGTCGATAAGATAGTCAGTCGATGCGGTATCGGTTTACCTTCTCCTGTTGTCGAGGGCCTTCTCCGTCGGTTGGCTAAAAGTGGCTATATCAAAAGAGCTAATGGATTTTATGAGCACACATCCAAACCTATGGAAACTGCTGATGTCAGTTCTGCGTTACATAAAATAAATGGCGATCTGACCAAGCTCATCAATGACATGGGCCGATATGCACGTAAACAAGAAAAGAAGAAGTATTCCAACAGTAAGTGCAGGAAAGACCTAATCGCTTATTTTGAGGACCATCTGACTCCCTCTCGACAAGGGAGCTCGTGGTTAATGAAGCCGAGTGTAAAGCAACAAAATGGGTGGGAAGGTATTTATTGTGGGCAAAGCAAAATAACGAAACTAGTTTTAACGCCGCCGTTAAACTCGTTCGAGGGCATATTGTCTATGAGGCGGCGTTTCTTCCTGGTTTCGCATCAAATACGTAGTCGCTTGAAGGAACTGTTTTGTACCTCGACAGCCCAACGGTTTGCAGGGCCTTGGGATATGGAACCGAAGAAGAGGAAAGGCTCGTAAACGAGGCCATATCGATGCTTCAACGCGCTGGTGCCGAGCTCCGAGTGTTTGATTTAACAATTGAAGAGATGACAAGAGTCCTGTCCGGTGTCGTCGATAGATGGGACGACCTTAGTCGCTTTGACAGGCCAAGCTCATATGATATGAACCTGAGAAGAAGAGGCTACAGCAAGGCTGATGTCGTCAGAATATCAAGCGACCCATCATATGTCGTTGAAACTGAGCTGCATTTTCAAGTTGACGAGACTCCTTCTCGTAAGTTCCTTTATGTGTATGATGAGGAAACATTGATTAAGTACCTGCAGCGTCCGGAAGGTTGCGATGCTGAGCTTGCAATTATGCACGACGTCAATTGCATCGCGGCAATTCTTACTCTAAGAGAGAAATTGACGGCAAAATCGTTTAAAACGGCGAGATATTTTTCGTAACGACCTCCATGATGACGGTGAGACAGTCGACCAAATGGTGGAATAAGACTGAAAGTCCGACTATACTTCCACCTATTTATTCTTTAACGAAAATGGCTAACCTGGCATGGCTGTATAGCGATCCATCCAGTGCAAAAGGTATGGTGAAAAGGCTCTTTTGTCTGCATGTGCCGCGGCTGCAATTCCTTCGGACCATGTATGGAAGTCATTTGCGGAAAAGCTACTCAAATACAACAAAAAGGAAAGATATCCCGCGAGGATGCTGTTCACTATTTATACAGTATGGACACGAGAAAGGTGCTGGCAGTAAAGAGGACGCTCGTGACGACGACCATATCGGCACCTTTGACTTTGATGACATTATCGATGAAGCTGAAGTGGTATATAGGAGTAATATTCGGGACCAAGAAATTGATTCAATCCGCGGAGAAAAACGCGAGACTTTCTAAGGAACTGTCTGAAATTAGAACCGTCAATGAAGAGCTCCAGGGTCAAAGTAAAATCTTGTCGGTCGAGCTGGACAGGAAGAGCAAACGCGTTAGGACTATTGCCAAAAAAGGCTGCAACGATAGCCGTTGTGCTATGCGTGGCTTTCTTTACGCTCCTACTCGTTTATCTTGTGCATGTCCAATGCAAGCTCGGTATCGATGCAGTTCCTGGAATAGCAGTAACAATTATTTTTGAAAGTGTTTCTGTTATAGGCGCCTTACCTTCGAAGAGGCAAAAGCTTGCAGAATGGATTGAGAAAAAGCTATTCCGGAGCTAAACATCCCGCCTCTGTCAGACTTGAATTGGCGCACTGAGAGTTCAATAACTCTAGAGTGGCTGGAGAGCCGCGAGGCATTCATTGGTGTTTGATGGTGCGACAATCATGTTGGTAAACTTCGCCCGTGCCCGACAAAGGCACCCGGCCCAACAAGGCGGTGATACCGCGGATGATTTTCTCGATATGTCCGCGGTGCACGGTCTCATGTAGCGAATAAAAGAATAACAAGGTCCAGACAACCTCTTCCGGTGGTTGATTATCATTTTGCCGGGCTGAATTTAAACTTAAAACTCGATTACGAGCATCTGGTGTGCTTATAATCTGGACGCGTTTTTCATGATCGTTCGAGGCGGTTATTTTTATTTGCTTCGCGAAAAAACCGTTTGACGAAAAACAAATCTAACAGTTTAGATTACGGGTGATGTCGCACCACCCCTAGCTGCGGTAAGTCGCGTCGGCCATCAGGATATGGCGCACCACCCTTGCAGTCGGGTTCCATCTTTCCCGGGTCTGGTTGACCCTGAAGAGGTTGACGTACCAGGCGAGGTGGGCCCGCAGGTTCCTGGGCGACATTCCCGTGAAGCGCCAAAGGTAGCGCTTGAGCCACGAGTACAGGTCGTTCACCATCTCCATCCGCTCCAGGTAGACCGGGTCGTTGACGTCCGCCCCTGTGAACCTCGCTCGAGGCCCTCTCTTTGACCAGCGCGCCGTGTGCCCGTTCGAGGTCGTGGATGAGCGGCGACCCGGGCGCTATCCTGACGCCCATGGCCTTCCTCACGCGCGTCGAGCTGGGTTTCCCGCGTCCGCAGACGACCGCGACCGGGTTCTCGTGGACGTCGTTGGCCACGCAGACGTACGGCTTCTGGCGGGACAGGCCGCGCTTGCACGCCTGCCCGTAGCCCTTGGAGAGGTCGGTGTCGTTGATGTGGGTCTCGTCGATCCAGACGGTGTCGCGCAGCACGCATCCGGTCCTGGTAGCCGGACACTGTGGCGAGCACGCGGTGCCGCCACTCGAAGGCGGTCTTGTGGGTGACGCCGCACAGCTTCGCTGCGCACTCGACGGGGAAGTTGTGGCGCATGAGCCTGATGAAGGAGACCCAGGCGGGGAGCGGCTTGCGGCAGTGCTCGAGTACGGTGCCCGTGAGGGAGTTGAACCTCCTGCCGCAGCAGCGGCAGCGCCACCTCGGGACGCCGGCGGCGGTGGAGCCGTCCCCTCCAGGCGCCGTGGGTGACCTCGGCGGTGGAGGCGACGCGCCCCTCGCGGCGACACTTGACGTATGTCGCGCGAGCAAGACGTAGGGCGCCGGCGAGCCGCCGAGCGGCCTTTGAGCACAGGTCCTGATGTATGCGTCCAAGCTCAGGGCGATGGCGCTCACTTGGTCCTTCGAGAGCCTGGAGACGCCCACCTTCTCGGCCACCATCTGCACCTTGCGAGTGCTGGGGCCCGTGGCGTACATCTCGGCCACGGCGGCCATCACGGCGTTCACGACCTGCTCGGCTAGTCTGCGAAGCAGCTCCTGCATGTCGATGGCGCCGTCGTCGAACGGGGCATGGCGAGCGTGTCCGGCGTCGGGTCTGATAAGATTTCCATAGCGGTCTTCGTCCTTTCCTAGAACCTGTTGTTGTTGTGATTTCAGATTCTAGGACGAAGGCTGTTTTTCGTTAAACGGGCGCTAGGGTGTCACCTTTACACCAACATTTTCGACGCGATCATTTTCTGCATCTTTCTGGCGCTAGTGTCTCCCGCACGGATGTTCGGCCCCTGTGCACATACTGGTGTTTACGATCTGCTCATCGAGCAGCTTGAGCAGCGGATTCATTACTTAGACTCGCCCTGCTCTATAATGTGCTGCATGTTGATTCTTGATAAGGTGGGTCTTTGTGGATACTGATAGTTCGAATGTAGTTTCAAACAATGTGATCGGTTCAAATTCTCAGGTATCTATTACACAGAATATTGTTCATACGCAAACTTGCGCTATAAACCCCATTCCTCATCAATTACCACTTGCTCCTGATTTATTTGATCGAATCGATATTCGGGATTCCCTCATATACAGCATTAATTCCGGAAAGCAAATATTTCTATTTTATGGTGCTCCAGGAGTCGGCAAAACTTACTGCTTAACCAAATATGCCAATGAGGTTGCTGATCGTTTTTCGGACGGTCATATATTTGTTGATTTGAATGACTATCGAGCTCTCGATGGATCTCTTAATGTCGACGATCTTTATAAATTTGTTATTCGATCATTAACGAAAGATTGTCCTCCAATCCGTCTGATATTAAAAGCTATTTTAGATCAGTAACGTATGGGAAGAAAATTTTGCTTGTCTTAGACAACGTTACCGATTCATTTGACATTGATTCCTAGTTTTAAACTCAGATGAATGTCTACTTTTATCTGCTGGTAATTGTAAAGAAGCCTGCGCATCTTATTTAAATATATTTAAAAGCATTCCAGTTAATTCGTTCGATTCGTCAACCTCTGTCTCTTATTTCAGAAATCAGCTGGAGGAATGCGATCGCATCGATTTTGATTCTCTTGAAAACGATCCTCTATTTCATAAATTAGTCTCTGTATGTGACGGTTTGCCTATTCTTTTGAGCAGAGCTGCGCATCTGATACGAGACAATGTTTACACACTTGAAGATATTGTTTCAAACCTATCAAATCCGGAAGTTGAGCCTTTGATGGGTGCTTTGAATCTTGAGACTGCACACTTAGACGATTTTTCTTCAAGTTTATATTCCCTGCTTGGTCGTATTGGCGGAGGGCCAATCGCACTTTCATCCTTGACTTGCATAAGTAACATGAAAGCCGCGGTAGCGGCTTTACAGGGAAAGTCGCTCATCGAACTTTCGTCAACAGCTTGGCTGGCATCATGTTCTTCTTTTGAATCGCGGCCTCTAATTTCGATGAATCGGCAGATTTCAAATTATGCAAAAACCTATAATCTAAAAAGATAATGTCTCGTTTGAGGCCCTTGTTCAGTCAATTGTTCGATACTACTGCTCTCTAATCGTCACACTTGATAATGTGCTTACACCCAATCGGTTAAGAGTATCTTCTAGCTCTCTGCTTAACTCAGATTTATTTTCCGAGATTAACCAATCAAATGCCGCAGACTATTTTCTTTCAATTCGTTTTGAAATATTTTCTGTCCTGGATTTGGCCTTCGATTTCTCACTATATTCTGAGGTGCTTTCTATGGCCGATTCTTGTTGGACTTTCATCTATGACAACGGCCTTTTCAGCCGAGGCCTTCATATTTATTCGCTCGGGCATTGTGCAGCTATTAACTTAGGTCGTCCTGATGCAGCATCTAGGATGCTTGCCTTGAAATCTCGCTGCCAGCTACGCTTAAGCATGTATGAAGATTCCTTGGCTTCAATTTCACTTGCCATTGAGCTGTCAGGTGATTCAACGAATCATATACTTAAAAGGCTCTTTACTGGAATTTAAGGGCCATACTTACAGGGAGGGATTGCAGACTTTGATTTTGCAATCTCTTGCTACGAGGCAGCAATTTCAGAGTATTTGCAGTGCGATCCCGTAAATTATCGCGGGATTGCTATCGCTAATTTCTCGATTGCGGAGTCTTATTATGCACAAGGCGACTATCGATCGGCCCTTGACAGAGTCCAATCGGAGTTGAGTTCAGTCAACCAGCTGGAACCTAATATGCGCTCAAAAATTGAGTTGCTTGGCGCTCATTGTCTATATAAACTTGGCGAGCTCAAGAACGCTAGTTCATTAGCGCGTAGCTGTTTGGATACTTGCTTGTGCGGCGGATTGAGCGGAGTTGTTGCGGATGCTTATCAACTATTAGGGGACATTGAGTTCGATTTGAATAAAAAGGACGAGGCGGTGCGTTCGTATTCTATATCCAGTGAGATTAATTCTCAGTTGGGAGATGTCGCTCAATGCGATATCGTTGCAGGCAAAATCAACTTGCGCGCTTTTAGCCTTTCATTAGGGAAACAATGTAGTTATTACTGATTGTCTCTAATATGCATCGCGTCTTATTTAGTTTTAGTAAGTACCAAATTGCTTGAGCGGTCAATATGCTATCCGGACAATCAGTTTGTACCTTAAACAGATTTACTCTATTTAGGATTGCTATCCATTCAGAGTTTTTATTTATACAAACTAGCTTGGTTGTATCGCTTTGTGTGTCCATTAGCCGGCTTACGAATTTACTCGAAAAGAGTATTATCTATGACTACTATTTCAGGCGGTGCTAAGTTAATTGAAGGCATCGCCTCCTTTTCTATGAGTTGGATTCTGGGGCCATCGAATACCCAGTTGTAATCCAACGATGAACTTTTTAAATGCTTTTATGTTAAGAATCGCCTCGCCTTTTTGTTGTTTTACCAGCGTTATGGTTCGATATATTTCATTATCTATCTGGATTGGTCGCGGTCGTTGCGCCAGAGTTTTTTCCGGCGCTTTGTTACCAACCTTTATTCCTAGTATCGAATATACCAAGTGTTGAATCGATTCTAATGAGTGTCCAACGTTTGCAAAAGCTGTTGGCTCCAAGCGATTTGTTTGTAATGGTAGCTTCCAAGGCTCTAATTACCGTAAGAGCCTTATAGCTGTTCTTTATAGGTATTGAATTAATATTTGCATGTTCAGCTATAGCAATCCCCTTGGGGACGCTATCTTCGCTCGGCTCATATCTTAAAACCGGTTTGCCTATTGAGGCACCATAGTTTGTAACTGATCCATAATCGCCAATTACGATATCTGCGGCAATTATCGCTGCTTCCCAGCCTATTTCATGTGGAACGATATTTAGCCCTGCGTATAACTCCTTTTTAAACCATGTTTTTATTTGCCATTCGCCATGTGCTGCCCAGATATACGGATGAAGAATCATCGCCACTCTGTATTCCGTATATGGAAGTTCCCTTAGTAGATCTTCTGCAATTGTTCTTATATTTGATAAAAGTGAATTTGGCCCCATGTTGAAGTGATTATTACCAGCTTCTGGGTATTGCAATTTAATGCAGCCCTGTATTCTTCTCTGTACTTCTCCGAGTATAGGATTTTGTCAAAAACGGGATCACCCACATAGGCGGTTTTAATGTTTGCAGGTAAGCAGGTTATTTCACCCTTCGAAGCCGGCTCGCATATATATGTCGGATTTCTCCTCATCTTTAAGCGATCTATCGCTTTTTTAGGGTGGAGTCGTAAGCTCCTGTTTTACCCAATCCGGGTCCATGCTGAAATAACAACAGTGGGGCGTCAATCTTTTCAAAGTCGCCATTAGGACTTGCTGCTATTGCTAGATCATATTTGTTTGCCAAAGCAATATCCCATGGCAGCAAAATACATCCAGCGTCTTTCAGGTACATATCGAGTGACCTGTCAACTATTGATTTCGGCTCTGGTATTGTAAATACGCATTGGATTCTGGTGTCAGCAAATATTACGGAGCATATTTCTTCTAGTCGACTGAAAACGTAGTCTGCCCTGATGATAAGCAGCACTAGCTTTTCGAATTGTACGGTGTTTCTTTTCTGGTGTATTTATAGGGACAAATTTAATATTGCTCGGGGGGTGCTCATATGACGCTGCTTTCGTTATTATCTAACTACCTTTTGCGATATGTTGATGCTTGACCCGGTATTTCCGATAACGATGTTGCTATTCGTGGAGTTAACGTCGATATCGAGTTCGTTATTGGCAAATACAGTAGCCATACGTTCCCACGCATTTATGAGACGGTCTAATTCCGGATCGCGCCTAAATGCATCCATCTTTTGGATCATTTGATTTGGATCTGATAGTTCGATCAAAAACATCTGCTTCAGAAACGTCATCGGCTGTGACAAATTTTGACGTAAGACCGCAAATGAGCCTTTGGGTTAATACCCACAAGCCTGAACCTAGCGCACTTGCCCCGCCTTTTGCCAATCCATTAAAACAGGCTTCAATAAGAGTGGGAAGGTCCATATCTGCGCCTTTCGGTTGCGTCTATCTCATTTAATTATAGCTGTTAAGGTGACTATTTTTGAAACATCGGTTTTTGCTGGTGGAAGACCTGTCGGGCCTCATACTGTGTCTCACGTTCTCTTTCATGGTCCTCCTAGCGCTGCTGAGTTAACACCATCAGCGTGGTGGCAGCGGGGAAGTGTGTCGTGCACATTTGACGATCACGCTTCCGCCTATAGCGGTTTTTCGCATATCTGTTAGCGTCGGATTATTTTAGCCAAATATAGTCGGCCGGGATTGGTCAATCTCGACCGACTATATTTGGCTAAATTATTCCGACGCTAACACAAGTTCCTCGCCCCGGGCGTACTTCAGCCTCATGGGGTGCCGCAACGTCGAGTAAACCTCCCTGGCTATGAATCTCTTTAGGCAGCGCATGGCCTCTCGCTTCGTCTTGCCGTCGGACTTGCGCTTTGCCATGTAGGCGAGCGTTCTCTCGTCCCCGCTCATCCTGCTTACGGCAATCATGTGGAGAGCTTTATTGGCCTGCCTGTTCCCGCCGCGGTTGAGCCTGTGCCTGTCGGTCTTTCCGCTGGAGGCGGGAATGGGGACACGCCGCAGATCGAAGCGAAACTTGCCTCGCTCGGGATGCGCTCCGGGTTGTCGCCCGCGGCGATCGCGAGTTCCGCGGCGTTGACGGTGCCGCACCCCTTCACCTGCAGGAGGGCTGGCGCATTGGCCTCGATGAGCCGATGCATGGCGCCCTCCAATTGGCCTGCTTTCTCATCGAGCTCCAGCCAGGTCCTGGCGAGCGCCCTCAGGGACGCAAGCAGCGGCCCGGCGACGTCGTCTTCCGCATTCGGGCGGCAAGACCCCAGTTTCCCTGTACAGGCTCGCTCCCTTGAGCGGCCGGTATTTGGTCCTGACCCGCTCCGGGGCCGGCACCAAGAGGGAGCCTATGGCGTTGGATACGCTGGTCATGGTGTTGACGTGTATGGATCTCGCCACCGTAAGGGCGCGCAGGCCCTCAACCCCTCGTTGTGGGACTTCGGCACTATGCCCTTTCCGGCAGCCACCGCGCGGGCGTGCTCGGCGTCGATGCCATCGGTTTTGCCCTCTCCGACTCGCCTCTTTTCCCTCTTGGGGCGAAGTACTTCGAAGACGTCATAGCCGCGTTCCATGAGGTAGGAGCATAGACCGGCGCCATACGACGTCGTCCCTCCATGCCTACCGCCACGCAGCCCGACGGGTCGCCGATTTCCTCCGCAAGTTGTTTGTAGCCCCATGTGGGTAAATTCAGTCGGCACTGACAATGCTGTTGTCAGCCATGTTGAATCCTCCCTATTCCACGAGTAAGGCGACCTCGCGCTAGTGCTTGTTGAGCCGCTTCTCGTCGGTTGCCACCCCCGCGTTGGAAAGCCCGGTCGTGCCGCCCTGACACCGCCAGCCTTGCCGCCATAGAACAGCCAAGGCTTCACCTCCTTGAACACAGAGGCGTCGCCGTCGTGGCCGTCCGGCAGCGCCTTGGCCGCCTTCACATTGCGTACGGCCTGCCAGCCGCAGCTCCTACTCTGCGCGCTCGTCTGCCGCCCGGGCCTTCACCTGCTCGATCACGCCGCGTAGGGCATCGGCTGCCTCTGCGGTCTTGGCGGCCTCGGCCATCTGGCCCTCAAGCTCCTTGATACGTACCTCTTGATTGGCGAGAAGGACCTTGAACTCGTCGGGGCCATCGTCGGTGGCGGCAACTTCTTCTTCCGCATGCTGCACTTGTTCGTCTGTTTACCCTTGCGGGTGCTGCTGCGTCTCCGTCGCCTGCCCACATCGGTGTCCTCCTTCATGGGAACCACTTTCGTGAATCACGCAGGCAGGAGCCCGCCCGAATGCATGTTAGGAGCAGGGTATTTCTCTGTCACAAGAGCGTAGTCAGCTCGAACTAAATCACATTTAGTATTGTGCCACTTTCGAAGAGCTCAAAGCTTTAGCACAATCTATAAGGTAGCAGCTGTAAATCTGCTATCCTAAGCATGTTCCAAATTTCCGCAATAGAGAGGAAATGGTATATGGAGGCAATAGACTACATACCTAGGCTGGTGAGAGCCTGTTTAGAGAATGACAGAAGACTCGTAGAGTCAGTCTCGCTCACGGTGTCCCGCAAGCTGAGACGTGATCGTCCCTGATCTCGCTTCGGAGATCGCTGGGGCGCTTGCAGCATCTGACATGAGAAGCGAGGCTACCCGTGCAGCCGAGATAAACCCGCTACCGATCGACCGAGAGACCCGCTTCTCTCTCGTAGAGTTCATAGAGCCAATCGAGCTACCGGACCCCATTCTTGATGCTGCAACCACAAAAGAGCTTGCTGACTTTCTCAAGGAAAGAGGTCTGATTCAGCGGTTTTTCGAGGATGGGATCGAACCCTAGAACAGTATCCTCTTCATTGGCGCTCCGGGCGTGGGTAAGACATACGCGGCCAACTGGCTTGCATACAAGCTCGCTCTTCCGCTCATAACGCTCGACCTCGCAACTTCGATATCCAGCTATCTCGGTCGATCCGGACAAAACATCAAGAGCGTCTTCGACTATGTCCGCGCACAGCCTGCGGTGCTCTTCCTGGACGAGTTCGACGCAATTGCGAAGCGGCGTGATGACGAGGGTGACCTCGGCGAATTGAAGCGCCTAGTGAACGTTCTTCTCAAAGAAATCGAGACATGCCCTAAGGGCAGCATCGTGCTTGCAGCTACAAATCATCCGGAGTTGTTGGATAGGGCGATTTGGCGGCGCTTCGACAGAGTTATAGAGGTGCCGCTTCCCGAGGAGAACGAACGCATGCGACTCTTCGAGAGACACTTGCCCAGCGACCGCTTCACGCTCTCGCAAGAGATGCTCTTCCTCATGGTCGAGAAGAGCGCGGGCATGAGCGCCGCAGACATTTGCAAGCTTTGCGAGCACATTAAGCGCCAATCAGTGATGAATCCGGGCGAGAGCATAGAGATCATTTCTCTGAGCGAGCTGTACTCCAAATGCAAACCTCAAACGAAGCAGGAGAAGAGTGAGGCGTGCATAAAACTCAGAGAAATTAACCCAGCCCTTACCGTGCGAGACATTGCGCGGATCGTCGGAGTCGGCGCCTCGACGGTCTCCCGCTACATGAAGGAGGCATAAGCCATGTCCGACCCGCTGCCAATCCTTGCTCACGGCGAATCATATGCTCAGCCAGTTCAGAAGAAAACCGGTGGAGGTTCCAAGCCACGGCCACACGAGTACGAAGAGGCTAGGAACCGCCTCCTTGCTAATATCGGCGCTGTGTCCAGGCAGATGCAGACCGACCCTGATTCCTACCTCGAGGAAAAGGTGGTCTGTTTACGTATGGAGCCCAAGTTCGAAGCAAAGTCCTATGCACCCTCGTCGGTGCTCACCTCTTCGGACGAGTTGCAAGTCATCGGCGGCAGGAGATACAAGACAGGCAACGTGCAACCTCAGAAGAACAGTAATGACGAAGATGCAGGAGAGCAGCTCGAGTTCGCAAAGCTCTACTTCCTGCGCACGACCTCAAAGGGTCTTGCCGATTTTGAAAACGCGCTTCGCACCGGGTCAAACGAATCGGACGCATGGCGCAACGAGGTAATGTCCATCCGTTCCTTCGACCTGCTTGAGCCGGGCGAAAAGATACTTGGCTTCGATGCGGAATGGAAAGAGGGCCTGGTCGAAGTCGTGCTTCATCCGCTCCAAGAAAGCGCCGAGGATGCCGTAGACCTGTTCTGCAAGGCAGCAGGACTCGGTCGTGACGAAATCGAGGTACGGTCATACAAAGACGGCGTTACATTCATCGCCGCACAGTTGAGCAGGGAAGCTACTATGGCAGCAGCGAGAATCAACCCGCTGCGCACGGTTCACCCGATGGGAAGAATCGCCTTCGAGCCGATACGGAGCGCGATGAGCGCACCAGCACCGCAGGTTGCTGCGGCCCAGAATGTCCCACCTGTGACCGTCGGCGTCTTCGATGGTGGATGCAATCCCAATGTCCCGCTCCTCTCCGGCTATGTCAATGCGCATGATGCCGTTGCATCGCTGCCCGACCAAGACGGCATCGACCATGGAACGGGTGTATGCGGAGCCGTGCTGCATGGCGAGCTTTCTGGTAAGGGAGCTAGTGACGTCCTTCCTGCGCCCGAGGTGAAGGTTGAGAGCTTTCGAGTGCTGCCACCGAGCGATCCCATCGACATTGACCTCTACGAATCGATCGACGCTATCGAGTACGTAGTCGGGCATAATCCTGACATCCAACTGTATAATCTCTCATTTGGCCCCGCTGGCCCCATTCTCGACGATGACATCAGCCGCTTCACTTATGCGCTTGATGTGCTGTCGTACAACCGCGATGCCGAGCCGCCCCTCTTTTGCATTGCGGCCGGCAATGACGGCGATTTGCCAAGCCCAGATAATCGTGTGCAGTCACCAGCGGATCGGTCAACGGCATCGGAGTTGGCGCGTTTTGTATATTGCCTGATGGTACGAAGGCACGCGCTCCGTATAGCTGTGTTGGTCCGGGAAGAGAGGGTGCCAAAATCAAGCCCGACCTCCTTGAGTATGGAGGGGACATCAACAAGCCATTCGTGGTGGTTGCCTCAAGCGGAAATGCTTTAGGCGCAAGCGCGGGTACCAGCTTTGCATCTCCTTTACTCGTCCACAAGCTTGGCAGAATGATGTCGCGAAGCGAGGATATCTCACAGCATCTCGCCCGGGCTCTGGTCCTCCACAATTCGAAGCACAGTGATAGCTTTGTTCGAGAAGAGTACGGTTTCGGCATTGCTCCAGATGATCCATCGAGTTGTCTGAGCTGTGACGACAACCGCGTCACCACGCTATATCAAGGCATGCTCAGACCTAAGCAGCTTGTCTCGCTGCCGATATTTGCCCCCGGCATCGAGTCGGCGAAGGGGCTTATCACAATCAGCTGGACCATCGTTGCAGTCTGCGAAACGAATCCCAATGATTCGGATGCATACACCTCAAGCTGCATAGTAGATACCCTCATTCCTCATGCCAACAAATACACGTACTCGCTCAAAGGTACAAGCTATAGGCATACGGTGAATCTCGCCACCGAGGAGGGGCGTATCAAGGCAGCTGAACTTGAACTGCAGGGCTACACCTCATCAACCTTGCCGGTGAGCAAGCCTGCAAAGAAGTACTGGGAAGAGTCAGAGTTACGAGCCAACGATATGAAGTGGGACAGTGTCATTAGCAGGACACAGCGCATGAAATCAAGCTCATTGTATGACCCAGAAGCTGACGCTCCAATCCTTATTCCGTAATAATAACGATCCCGATGCGCTCACTCGTTACTATGCGGTCGTGACGGTCGATGCTCCAGGCTACAATGGCAGTCTTTACAACAGTACGCTCAGGAGTATCGCAACTTGCAGCCAATCAAGCTCAGGATTGAGCCGCGTCTTGAGGCACGGAGTTAATAGAATGGACGGCCATCGTGCATAATTGCCTGATGGCTGTCCTGCTACATACAAAGCAATAGGATAATATTAGGCAGACAGAACGATGCCTCTCTCGTCGAGCAATCTGTCTACCGCGTTGAACAACTCTTGAAAGTTTCCAAGGGTCACATTAACGAACTGATACTTTAGGTCTTCGGAATGTGAACTCTCTCGAAGACTCAGTAATCCCTGAGTTGAATTTCGACTTGCCATGGCGACCTTCTCCTTTGAAGAAGGTCGCCATGGCCCCATTCCGGTCTTGTGATTATTCGCTGATTATTGCATCAGTTTTGCTACGCCGTTCCATGCCGCACTGCAACGCCGCTCCATGGTAGGCTGATACACGTTGACACGAAGAGCCTGTACGCGCCTAGCATGAGGCGTTTTCTTTTCCAAAACAATTCAGATGGCACGAAGCGTGCGGTAGTGTCGCGATCGTTGGTGTAGGTCTCGGTTCTCAAGGGTAGCCGGAGTCGACCCGAGGAACCGAGAATCGCCTAGAATGCCGTCATCCTAGCGTATGTCACGCCGCCTTCCCGCCGGGAATCGGGCTGTCGGCCACGACGATCCTGGCGCGATGAACCTGGCCACGTGCTCGGCGACGGCGCCCTCGACGGCCCTGCCGATGGAGTCGTCGTTGAACCAGCGGCGGCCGACCCCTCCTTGTCCATCTCGGCGAACACGGCGCCCATCATCCTGATGGGCTACTTCCTGCTCGGGAACACCTGTATGACGCGGCTGCGGCGCTTGAGCTCGCGGTCGGTGCGCTCCTGCACATTCTTGGTGCGCAGGCTGACGTGGTGCTCGCAGGGGAAGTCCAGGTAGCCCAGGGCGTCGGCCTCGGCCTTCTCGAGCACCTCGGCGGCCTTGGGGCAGACCCCCCGATCGATCGGTGACGAGCTGGGAGCTCGAGTCCGGGCTCGCCGACTGCAGAACCAGGCTCGCCGCAGCGGCACGCGTGGACGGCGTGTACAGGGAGCGCGCCCGCGCCATCAGCGGGGGGTGCTGCGACCGCGAGATACGCGGTAGCGACCTTGGCCGCATGTGGGCGCTTCTGCAGGTTCGAGCGGAAGGATGTGAAGTGATGGGCGAAGACGTGAAATGGGCGTTGGGCATTGCGGTCACGGCGCTCGTGCTCGTGGCGTTTCTGCCGCTCGTGCCGGTCGTCCTGGTGCCGGGGCCGTGGAAGACTAGGGGGCGCGTCCGAGACCGAACCCCCCCCGTTGGAGGGGCCGTCCGGGCCGTCCGTTTTTGTCCGGGCGAGCTGAGATGCTTTTATCGCGATACGCGCAGATGGGAAGCACATCACTGGTATGATGGGCAAAAGGAGGAGATTATGAACACGACCGCAAGCTACACCGCCATGGGAATCGCCAAATACGTAGTTGACAAATGCTATAAAGACAACAAGCCGGTCAGCAACCTACAGCTACAGAAGATGCTGTACTTCTTGCAACTAACTTTCATCAAGGGGTACGACTCGCCCCTGTTCGACGACACGTTCGAGGCATGGCAGTACGGCCCGGTCATCCGCGACGTATACGTCAAGTTCTCCGAGTTCGGCGGTTCGCCCATAAAAGATGATTTTCCCTGACGCAGTCCGCTTCGAGAACGACGAGCAGGAAGATTTCATCAACACCATCATCGAAAAACTGCGAGGACTTTCTCCCTGGAACCTCGTACGGGTCTCCCATGCGAAGGGGTCCCCGTGGGATGAGGTCTACAATAGGCGCGGACAAGACAAGGGAATCATCCCAAACGGTCTCATCGTCGCGGCCGCAAAGGCGGACCAGAATGGCTGAGAATCAAGAAGTGCCCGCCGGCATGAAAAGAGCCCTTGAGATTCTGACGAGCGTTCTCCAAGCCGCAAACGGCGACTATCTTGAGAAATCGATACTCATTGTTCCCGACGTCGAGGCGGACTCCGATGAGACACAGAAAAGGGATGCGCTGACCAAACTTCTGGAAACCTTAGCGTCCGACGACCCAGGCCTCTCCCTCTCGGATGAAAACATCGCCGACGTCAAGGCCTTCTTCGAAAAGCTGTACGGCGGGCAGGTGAAGTTCCGCCATAGATACTCGGACGTCTGCGACGTCGTGTTTGACTACAAGGATTGCGAGCTCGACCCGACGAACGTCCCATACCCCGTAAGCCGCTTGGCCGACAACATGGGCAAGGTCCTGACAAGCATGCTGGAAGACCGACCCCGCTCGGAGCAGGCCGATAGTGTACGTAAGCTGTGCGACCACATCGAGCTTGAGAAGACGCGCCTACCCACTACACGGAGCAGATGAAGATGATGCGCTCCTTCGAGGAAAGGAGCACGCAACTCGACGAGCAAATCAAAGAGCAGCAGGAAAAGACGGAAAGCGAAATCAAACGTCTGGAAGATGACTCGCTGAAGCGAATTGAGGAGGAAAAGAGAGAGGCGCAGCGTGAAAACGTGTCCGTCCTCGGCGTGTTCACCGGCATCGTCGTCGCCTTCGTCGCGGGCCTGACCTTCTCCTCATCCATCCTGCAGAGCATCGACAAGGCGAGCATATACAGGCTCTGCGCGATGGCTACAGTGATAGGAATGTTCCTATTCGACACGATAGCGATCCTGCTCTCGTTCCTGGGAAAGGTGGCCAGGGCTGAATGCCCTGACCTGGTCAAAATCGTGAAGATCGCAAACTCCATAGCCCTCGTCTTCCTCGTCGCCGTGGTCTTCGCGAGGTTCTCCATCCCGATGCCAGCCTACAACTAGCAGGAAGCGGAAACACCTACGACCAATCAAGGCCGCCCTCCGGGGCGGCTTCCCGCTTTCACGGCGGTGCACGATTGATTGGAGGTGGCGCTTGGGCGCCGACGAGCCGCTGGCGAACCCGCGCCACGAGACATAATGCCGCGAGCGCGTGGCCGACAAGACGCAGAGGCGGCGATGTTCGCCGCGTGGCCCGACCGTTCGCGCAGGAAGCCCAAGACGATGGACAACAAGGCCTGTAAGCTCGAGGCCGAGCAGGAGGACAAGGCTAGGATCCAGTTAGTGTTGCGGTTAGAATGACAATTAAGTTCCAAGTAAATGAGGTGCGGTTCCTCTTGGTTTCTGTATAGTTTTCGGCGGGATTCTGAGTTTGTTGAACTTAGTGTGACACCGGCGTATCGCGCCGACGTGGTATTGCAATGCAACGACAAAGGCATAACATTTAGCAAAGGAGGGCATGGTGGATTTAGCTGAGAAGCTCATGTACGTTACGGTGCAGGTGCAGTGCGAGCTTGAAGGCGGAGGTTTATCCCGGGGAACCGGTTTCATCTTTACGTATTCCAAAGGGACTCGTGCGCTTCCGGTACTTATAACCAACAAGCACGTTGTTTGCGGTGCCTCGAAGACGTGCCTTGCGATTCCTTACGTTCATACCGAGAACGGTATCGACGAGAGACGTTCGTTCTGCATCACCGTTGATGGTGGCGAAGCGGTCTGGGTCAAGCACCCGGATGACTCTATCGACTTATGCGCTCTTCCGCTCCAAAGCGTTTTCGACCTTATGTTGCGACACGATTCTGAAGCGCACCATGTTGCGCTCGACGAAAGCATCATCCCGTCGCAGGCGCAGCTTGATAAGTTGAGTCCTTTTGAAAACGTGATTATGATTGGTTACCCAATCGGGTTGATTGACGAGGTTCACAATGCCCCACTTATGCGAAAAGGCATGACCGCAACGCATCCACGATACGATTACAATGGGCAGTCGATTTTTCTGATTGACTGTGCCTGCTTTCCGGGTTCGAGCGGCTCGCCTGTTTTTCTGCTTGACAATGGGCCTTATGTCGAGGATGGAGTCCTCACCTTCGGGATGCAAAGGTTCAAGTTCCTTGGTGTGATGTTCTCTGGGCCTGTGCAACGTGCCACCGGTGAGGTTGACGTGATTGATATTCCGACGACACAGCGCTTGATTGCAACTACGGGCATTCCCACAAATCTCGGAAACGTTATCAAGGCTAGAAAGCTCACCGAGCTTGGCGATGTTCTTTGGAAGATGGCCGAATCGGAGCTTGCGGAATGAAGTAGGGCCGGGAATATCCGGCCCTTGTTATCTTCGGTTTGACCTTCATCCTCCCATGGTTCTGGCGAGATTAGTGATTGTTTCGCAAAATGCTTCACCGCACGCCTTGGGAGACAATGAGCGAGTAGTTCCTTGCTGTAATATCTCCCGTGTCGTGCTCATTCGCGTGTTGGTGAGTCGTACTGTACGTATTCGTGCAAGGCGCTGTTTAATCGTCTATTTCCGCGATAACGTTCTCGGGGAATGTCAAGGTTCGTAGCGTCTTCTTGTCGAGTGAGCCCCATATACGAAGCATCTCTCTGCTGCGTTTGAGCCTCGGGTCATCATAGCTGTCGAGGAAAATTTCCGCGCATAAATCTTCGATGTATCTTTTTCGAATGTCATCAGTCGGCTCATCGCCATTCTCGATGTATTTGCACTCCCCTGTATGGTGCGGTCTAGATACTCCATAAATTTCTCGTTCTCTTTTGCGAACTCAAATACATGATCGAAGCATTTTCCGGTTTTGACCAGCTCCCATTGTTCGGGCGCGTATTCCGCCATTGTTAGGAAGGTTGGCAAAAGCGCATTCCTTGAGAACGAGATCGACCAGTCTGCTTGCCAGTCGGGGCCGTTACTTATGTAGGTGACACCTTGTTTGAGCTTGTCGATGAATCGGTTGCAATCGCGAAGGCTTCCGATGTTTTGCTCAATATACCGTTGGGATATTTTCATGAAACAGTATCCGCTATGGATGTCGACTTGCTTCGCTTCGAGGTACGTATTTGGATTGATTCGGGGCAAATCGAATCGATAGTCGCAGAAGCGTTGAAGGTATCGCTGACAGTCGTAATTCTGGCCATAGACCCCTTGGAGTGAGTAGGCAAGTTGCGTTCTGTCCGTTGAATAAACGACCACGATGTTACCCTGAAGGAAAAGAGACTTTGTCTGCTCGAGTAGCTGCATAGCGAATTCCGGCCGACACCTGTCGAGCTCGTCTATGAAGAGCACAGCTCTATTGGCGACTTCCGTCAGAAGCGCTGACACGAGTTCCTCGGTTTTCGCCCTCAGCTCCTGTCTCTTTCTGAACGCGTTAAGGAAATCGTTACCGCTAATTGCCTCGAGTAGTTTTCCTGCATTCAGGCCCCTTAAAGACAAAGCGCAGTCTATTGCCCCCTGCCGCGATATCGGAAACGCTTCTCTCCTGATTGACCTTTTCTTGTCGGCCATGGTTGCTATGGTTGCCAATAGTGGGGCAATCGGGTCGTTGAAATGGTCGTTTTCCCAGGCATTGAAGTATATTGGCAGAAAAGGGTCTTCACGCAGCTTGTCCATGAGATTGCTGTCGAAGATCGATGTGTCCGATGGGGCATTCGCGTCGATGAACGGGTTTCCGAAGCGCAAGGTTTCGATGATCTGCTTGACGAAGAAGGTTTTGCCTGTTCCCCAAGGGGCGTCTATGAAAATAGAATAGCGCCCATTCACGCTGCACAGTAGATGGATAAACTGGGCGACAATTTCGCCGCGACCGAGTTGGTCGTTTTTAGTAATTCCCTGGCGAACTCGTATGTGGGCTCTTCGTCTAATCGTTTCATATGTGCTCTCTTTTCCGTGGTGTTGCTGGAGGAGGTGCTCATTTCATTGCTAGTATTATCGCACAAGCGTTCGATACGATTGTATGTGGCTTTATTGATAAACGAGGCGGCGATGGCTCTTGACCTTAGTTTGCATTGGCGAGGACCGTGGGGGTGTCCTGGGCGGTAGAGCAGCGTGTGTGGGGCGTATGAGTTCGTGACCAGAGATGCGAATGCAAATGTATGATAATGAATTGGCTGCGAGAGCTAAAAGCCTCAACTAGCTGCGCGAGAAACGGCTATCATACGTTCTATATTTAAGTGCTTTCATGGAAGATGTGGTTTGCTAAAACAAATTGCTTATATAGCTACTTGGTCGCTTGTGAAAAAGTCCGCCAAATGGTCGATGGCAATCATCGGTGCAATTTCGACGATTATGGCGGTTGTGGGCGTGTCTCTCATTGATCTGCTGCCGAAGGGTTCGGGGTGTCTGTTTAGACTCTTCGTTTTCGTTGTTCTTTTTTTTATTCTGATAGCCATTCTTGCGGCGGTCGTCACATATCGTCGCAGCAGGAGCGGGGTCCATTTGGCGATTAACGGTATGGACATCGACATCGTGGTTGGCGACCTTTTTGCTACGGACGGAGTGAAGGTCATCCCGTTCGATGAGTATTTCGACATCCAGGTCGATGACAAGGTTATTTCAAGGAATTCTCTCAACGGCATTTTTATCAAGAGGTACGCTGATTGGAATACCCTCAAGCGTACAGTCGAAAAAATTGGGGCCGAGCTTGTTGGAGCCTTGCAAAGCTGGGGATGGTAGGATTCGCTATCCTCTCGGCACCATCAAGGACTACAACGAGTACGCACTGCTCGCCTTCACGCATATGGACAAACTAAACCGAGCACGCCTTCGCCGTGGCGAATATGAGGAATGCCTGCTCAACATGTGGGATGAGCTAGATAGGATGTATGCCGGCAGACCTGTCGTTCTTCCGCTGCTGGGGTCGGGGATAACCAGGTTCGACGGCGGGAAGCCCTCGGAGGACGACCTTCTTCGCTGCATGCTTTGTACCCTGAGGGCTTCGAAGCGACATTTCAAAGAAGGCGTCGTGGTCGTCTTGACGGAGAAGACCGCTGCACGAATGAGGCTATACGAAGTCAACGGATATATTGAGGCTTGGGAAAATAGGATTGAGAGAAAGATGGTTTATAGGACGAGGACCTACATCGCTGCTGACTGGGATGGCGACCGGGATGCTGTGGACCAGCTGCACAAATGGAACGACAGCGACTATTGGGGGCTTTCATTTACGGATGCCCACAATTTACAGCAGTCGCGCGATTCCAGCCTGCCCTGCAGCATAAAGAGCTCGCTGAAAGAGAGAATGGATCATTCCAAACGTTTCGTGCTTATCGTGGGGGATTCGACGGACACCGTGACTAAGGGAAGCTGTCGATATTGCGGAAGCTATAACGCGTGGACTTCTAGCTGTGCCCGCATGCATAGCGTTGATTATCGCAGCTACATCAAGTACGAGTGCGATAAGGCCATGGAGGCCGATATCGATATCGTGGTGCTGTATAACAACACGCGGGTCGACAGGTCGAAGTGTCCAGAGGCTGTTAGGTACCACGGAAACCATGTCGCCATGATGTATTATAGGGACGGTAAATACTATTGGGATTATCCGGCGGTCAAAAAAGCGCTTCAGTAAAGACTTCCCACGCACAGTGTCGAAGCCGGCATGGTCATACCTGTACGCTATCGGATGAAGCTATCCTTTTTCAACTCCAGTTGCTTTAATATGAGCAGGACTTTGTAAATAGGCAAAAATTGGCCTGACCTCGGTTCGAATGAGTCGAGGCCAGGCCTTTTATCTATCCCAACTCTCCTGCGGCGACCTCGGCGTGTCAAAGTGCAAAAATAGGGTCTTTTTTCAAAAACTTGGCTTGCAGATTGGGGGGACTGGTCCTGCAGGTGCGCCATCGCCACTATGGGACTCCTGGACGAGACGGATGGCGAGGCGGCGGCCGAGCCGCCGATCAGCCCCGTGGAGGCCGTTCGCGCCGAAAGGTCGGTGCTCCTGGAATTCGTCGTGTTGCCCGCGAAGGCGGCGTAGCGGTGGTAAGATGCAGGCGTTTTAGGCGGCGATTCGGGCAATCCGGACCGAATTTTGCTGCCTCGACAGGATGGCCTTCGGCCACCATTCGTTAGGATGGTTTGCACTAATATTCAGCGCACCACTGCTTCTTGGGTTTCCTGCTCGATATAAACGGTGCAAAGGTATTGCTTGCAGGAGGGCAATGGGAGAGCATATTCCCAGATTTAAAACGCTTTCCGCGTATTATGGAGCAAGACGGTCTCGCTCTGGGCGGACCGCATGAGATCTGCGTCAACATGAGATGCGAGGACATTGCATACGATGTTGTCGTCAAGCAATGTCGAACCAGGGAGATAACCACTGTTGCTGCCGAACCGATTCCGTGGACGAACATTCAAACGCCGTTGTTTATAATTGAAAGACTTCTGATGCTGTTCGATGGGCTTTTGTTCCATTGGTCAAGGCAGAGTTCGACGGCTCGCCGGATGGCGATGACGGCGAGGCGGAGGTCAGACAGGTTCTAGCTCGGCGATTAAGCTATTTCGATTCCGACTTACGTTCGTCGAATATTCCCAACGACAAACTCGTTGACTATTGCGATGTTTTGACTGACGACTTGGTTGGGAAATGGCTTTACTTGGTGGAGCAGCTCGACATTACAAATCAGATGTACCTGTATGCTATGTCGAGGTCTGGGATGCCGATTGACATTCGATGCGCTTTTTCTCATCGAGCTCGCTGAGCCTTTGATTGAGATGTGCAACAAAGAAAGGGGACTGTTCCCTGATTTGGCCGCAAAGAATAAGCCTACATTAAAAGAGTGCCTCGATGCAGTCATTGGGGAATTTGGTAAGGTAGCTTTTGCTTATGAAATGCAGATGGGAAAGAAAGCCTATGATGCGTTCTTATCTAAGCTGAAGTGCAGTCGAGTCAGGATTATGCATATTAAGGCCAATCAGCCCAAGGATGAATATCTCAATGGCCTCGAAAGTGCTTTCTATCTCAAAAAGCTCTCATTGATGTACAGGGCTATTCTTCTTGATCTGCTCGGGGTACCCGCAAATCTGTATGAGAAGCGCTTAAGGCATCGTGTGGAAACCTTGGATAACTGGTTTGCTGAGAACCATCGCAAGCTCTGAATTGTGCGGTTTGAGAAGATTGCTTCTCCATCTTGAGAGATTGGCCGGGAGGGGTTGATGCGAATGACGCTCGCGCGTGACAACATCGAGGGGATTCGTACCGCGGAGGATGATACCTCTTTTGTCGGTGCGCCCTTCAAACTGACCTTTGGGAACGTGGCCCGCGAGACTCTTCGCTTGGCGAAAGTCGAGAGACTTCCTTTGTCCACGACGAGCTCGCCGAGGGCTTTGCGGTCGAAGCGGGGGTCCCAGATTTGCGCGTGGTTCTCGGTCGAATTCAGGATCTTTGCTCTGGGCTTGGGCTTCCCCGCCTTCCAGCTGTCATCGTGCGCTCCGACGATGATATGTCTGAAATAGGGTTTTACGAGCTCTATCGCGTGCTCATTTACCCCGGGCTTCACGAGATGCCTGCGGTCAGAATGCGAGATGTGCGACGGAAGCAGCGAGCCGTTCGCCAGGTGGGGCCCGACGACTGGAAGCCTCTCCTTGAGGCGGCGGCGATGGTGGACGGGATGATCAAATGATTCCGGATGGCGTTGTAATTAGTTTCAACGGTCAAATCGATTTCGGCACGGTTGTTGCTCTCCTAGCTCTGGCGCTCACTCTCGTCCAGTGGATTGTCTCGCTGATACGGGGCCGCCGGACGGCCGCGCGGAGCCAGGCATCAGCCATCTGTGCCCGTGTGGTCAGGATGCCTGAGAGGGAGACGACCACGATTGGCAGGATTAGGATTGATTTCGGGACACAGGTCGGCCTAGAAGTGATGAACAATAGCAACGACATCGTTTACCAAGTTATCCTCACTGCCGTACTTGTCCAAGGCGCCGGGCCTCAAGACGGAGGGACGTCGAGGGATGCAACAGCAGAGTTCTACTCGTCCGTTGCTCCGGGCAAAACCGTGAGGTGCGTCGGGCATCTCGATTGTTCGATGCATAAGGCCCTCGGCTGTGAGGTGGCTTTCACCGATCGCTACGGACGCAGTTGGGTGCGGAAGAGCGACGGTCATTTGGGCAGGATTCGATTCAAAACGCCCGTCGATTATTACGGTCTAATGCAGCCTGTAGAGTGGATGGACTTCGATGAGCCGTAATCGACATGCTCTGATTTTGAACGAAAAACCCCGGAGACGATCGATAACGATTCTTCTTTGATGATGCAAGCGGCGTTACTAATAGTAGCGCCGCTTGTTTTATATTCCGCTTATCCATCTGGACATCGCGTTCCAAAACTGGCAGAAACGTTCCTCGTTGCCGAATACGAGATTGTTTTCAGCACACAGAGCGGAACACATCCAAATTGCTCCAAATGGTTTGAATGTAACTTCGACCGTTTTCGGTTAGCGGAGTTTTATGGAGTATGAAAAATCTGGTTGGAAGTTGTTAAATCTCTGGTTTAGAGCGATTTGGCCACCGATCCAAACCAGAGATTTAACGTTAGATAGCTGTTGAATCCCAGCCAGTAATTTGACGTAGTGTCACAGCGGCTGGGCACGCTGCTTTCGGCATGGCTTTGCAGAGTGATTTCGAGCACTGCTTTTAATTGCTTTAGCTGCAGATAGTCTAGAACCGGCTGCATCTGAGCTGGGACCATATTGATCAGCGCTTCCATCGGGGCTCCTTTCCTCCTGGTTCGATGGAAACAATTCTGAAGCGTAGGCCTACGTCCCGGTAAATGATTATTTGGTGGCTTAACTCATCTCCGCGCCTAAGACAAGCGCCCTCGCTTGTTCAGCGATCCTAAATTGATCATCACTTCCGAACGATATGGCTTTATACATTTGAGATACAAGATCGAAATCGTAGTTATGCCCTGGCACCGTGACAATGACGCGCTCGAAAGAGACCGAATATGCACTCAATGAAAGAAAGGCAGCAAGCGCCTCTTCGAGCATTACCGTATCGGCCAGCACATCCGACCTTATGAATAGGTGATTGTGCGCAAATGGCCTATACCCGCCGCCGTTTAGCTTACCAAGTTTTTCCTTGTAGCTTCTATAACCAGGCCAAAAAGAATCTTTGCCGCTGGGACCGAAGAGGCCCCAATCAAACACCTCAGCACCAACCTGCTCGATTCGTTCCGTCAGCCGTTCCTTAAGCTTTGCGTCATCCGTTTCGCATGGAGCTTCGCATACAAAGCGTCCGCCTCCTGGGTTTCTTGAGATATTGCTTGGGTTACCTCGACTCCCAGGTCATGGAGTTCATCCCAAAGGTCGGGTTTGTCCCTATGCGACAGGTTTCTATACGTTGCATCATCAAGGAATTGAAGCACGAGACGGGCGTATACCTCCCAGATATCGAATGGCATATGGGAGGGCAGCACGCCTTCGTAACTTGTCGTTGCTCCCTTATTGTCCATGTTCAAATTGTACAACCTCGTCAATCGCGATTTTCCCCGCTCATTAGCATCGACAGGAGAGCGTCTCTAAGCGAGGAAAGTGCTTGCATTTCAATCCTGTTGTCGAGAATGGTATCGAACAGAGGCATCAAGTTCTCGCAAAGTGCCGAAATGGCACCGGAATTATGGGGTCTCCAACTGTAGTTTTTCAAGGCGCTCAGGTTAGACTGGGCAGTTCCCTGTGCAATGCCAATCATATGTTCCTTAAAGGCAGTTTGCCAGAACCAGAAAAAAATCCTGTCAGCGTGTCTTTCCTGACAGAAACGAGCACGGCAACTCGATGATTAAGTAAACAGTCAGGTTCCGCAACAATTCCGACCCTACCAACACTGCCCATGAGCGAAAGCACGATATCTCCTAGCATGAGTCTGCAATACGATTTTATGCGGCCAGGAATGTTCACAATACGATTGGCGTCAGAACAGTCAACGTTGCCGTCCCGCACGTTCTTGATTGTCTGAACTTTATAGTTGCCGTCATCTGAATAAGTGCCGCTATTGAAAGCGTAACCGTTCCCAAAGTCGACCAGTTTATGCAGTGATATAGCAGCGTCGCATTCCGATAGATACCTATCGGTAACCGTCTTTCTCCGTACCGCCTGTAGCGGGCGGTACGGAGAAAGACGGTTACTCACGATCTGCCCACATGTTCCTGCGTTCTATGTTTGCCTGCGTCACCGCAGCCCATGCTGAATAAAGTGTTGCGACGATTTTGCCCAAAGCTTATCAGGCTGTTAAGACGCGGTGGTTGATTTCCGATCTCAGCCGAACACATTGAGCAAATAGGCCATTCCCGCAGCTAGCCGAACGCCCCCGCGGCCCCTCCTGGGGTCCGGGGGCGCCGTTTTCCCAGTTGAAGGAACGGTGGAGATGTGTTTCGATGGGTCCGGTGGCCATGCTCCGCCCGCCGCCCGGCACCTCTTCCCAGACTCAGCCGGACGGTCGGTCCGTCTATTCCGTTTTTCCTTCTGGGCTGAGCCAGCGGGGCATCGCCCTCTCTGCGCGCGCCCTCTCGATGAGCCCCGGCGTCAGGTCGAGATCGCCGAGCGCCACGTCCTCCACGCCGTAGGCGTCCAGCAGCGCCGCCGCGTCCCCCCCGACCATCGCCCTGAAGGCGCGCGCGGGCGTCGCGAAGCCGAGCGCGCCGCGGGCTCCGGAGTTCACGTGCGACATGGCCAGCGCCAGGTCGGCCGGGACGAGCCGGTCGAACCTGAGGCCGGCGGCCCTTGGGGAGCAGCTTCCTGATCTCGACGTGGTTGCGCTCGCAGGCGCCCTTCTGGTCGCTGCGCCTAGGGTCGCAGTAGAACAGCCTCGTCTCGCCGGGCCCCTCGCCGAGCAGCGCCGCGATCGCCGCCTCGTCGGAGAACTCGGCGCCGTTGTCGGTGAGGACGGCGCGGGAACACCCGGCGCGCCCCGTCGGCGCCGAGGACCGCCCGGATATCGCCCAGGGCGTCCGCGACGCACCCGGCGGTCTTCTCCTCCAGCGGCAGCGCGAGCTGCAGCCTGCTGGGGCGGTGCAGCAGCGTGAGCAGGCAGGCGCTGTCCTCCCGCGCGCCCTCGACGGTGTCCATCTCCCAGGCGGCGGCGCACGCGTCCTCGCCCAGGCCGAGGAACGCGGCGTACGACCTGCGGGCGGGTGGCGGGTCGCCGCCCGGCCCGCGGCGCGCCTCCTCGGCCTGTAGCCGACCTTCCTCCTGAGCTCCATGTTGGTCATGCCGTCGTAGCCTGCCGCGACCCAGCGGTAGATCGTCGAGGGCGACAGGTCCACGGGCCCGCCGTTGCGGGCGGACAGCTGCTCGGGCGAGAGCCCCGGCGCAGGCAGCCCCTTATCGCCTCCAGCCTGGCCGCCGCGGCGGGCTCGTCGGGCGTCTATCCCGCGCCTGGACGAGACGAGGACCGAGTCCGCGCACAGCTGCGCGGCGCGGGCCTCGTAGAAGACGTGCGGGCGGCGCTTGCAGCCGATCGCGCGGTACCGGCCGCAGCCGTTGCAGCAGCGCGGCCACGCGGCCAGGCGCGGGCAGGCCGCCGACAGGTCGGCGGAGGCGTCCACGCGCTCGCCGCGCCTGGCCTTCGGCGCCGTCACGAACCTGTGCGACGCCACCTCGGCGCTCACCGTCGAGGGCGACCTGCCCAGCTCCCTCGCGATCTCCCTGCACGATGCCCCGCGCTCCAGCATCCTCTGACCGTGTCCTGCCTGTGCCTCGTGAGCCTTCCGTAGGACCTCTCGGGACCGCCCTCGCGGAGCCCTTTTTTTCTTCTTTCCGGACATGCCGTCCTCCGATCTCCCGGGGCCGGCCGGCCCGGCCCTCAGGGTATCGGGTTCCCACATTCATCCGTACATGTGCGGATGAATGTGGGAAGTGTTCGGATGAAGTTGATAATCAAGGGTTAAGACGCGGTTGTTTTGGTGCTTACACTAAAATCATAAAAGTCGTATCATTTCATTAGCTTATTCATCTTTAGGAGGAAGAATGCCAACCAACAGCCAGATTCTGATAGACGGATTCATTTCGGACGAATTCTCTAAGCAGACTGAATATAGTTCTAAAGGGGACTACTTTGAACTGTTGGCTTCTTCTCGATACATGGCTCCATACGACCTTGACGACGATGAGATAGCGGAAGGGCTCATTGGAGGGTCGCGAGACGGGGGCTGCGATGCTATTTACATCTTCGCCAACAATTATTTCTTGAGTGAGGATGTCCAGATTCAAAAATACATCAATCGTGGATCAAGGGTTGAAATTGTTATTCTTCAGACTAAGGTTTCAAAATCATTCAAAGAAGACGCGTTCTTGAAGTGGAAGGACACCTGCAATGACCTTCTGACATTCGATAAAAACTTAAATGATTTCGACGATTAATATTCTGATCGCGTTATCGATACTTTTGGAAGAATAAGAGAAGCGATTCAAGCGGCGGCGATGGCCGGAAACGAAATCCGAATGAAGTTCGTGTACATCGCGAATGCGGATTCACCATCGGACGGCATTAAGATTCAGAAAGAGTAGCTTCCCGCTGCCATTGACGAAATCGTCGGCGTAAGCCGATTTAGTTCTTCGTGTGTTTTAGTTGGAGCAGACGAATTGATGCGCATCTGGTCGCCTCCCGCAGAGAGTGGGCTTGTTATGCGTTTTTCGGGGTCCTATGCATCAGTTCCTCAGAGAACGGATGTCTTTGCCCTGGTGTCTTTGTCGGATTACTACCGCTTCCTCACTGACGACCAAGGACAGCTCCGTAGCTATCTTTTTGAGGCGAACGTCAGAGATTACGAGGGAAATGTTTCAGTCAACAAAGGAATCAGGGAAACGTTGGAGCATCCTAGCGAAGACGATTTCTGGTGGCTCAACAACGGGGTAACGATACTGGCTTCTGAAGCCTACCAAATAGCAGGAGCAGAAGTGAAAATGGAAGAGCCTCGCATCGTTAATGGACTTCAAACGTCGTATGAAATATATAAATTTATGGAGTCTCGCACAGAAGACGCCGAAGATTCCAGAAATGTGATGGTAAAAATCCTTGTGCCGGGAAGCGATGAGACCAGAAACAGAGTGATACTGGCGACGAACAACCAAACTCAGGTGAAAAAGACATCGCTTCGCGCTACTGACCAAATCCATATCCAGATAGAACTCTACATGAAAAGAAATGGACTGTATTACGAAAGGCGGAAGAACTATTACAAAAACCAGGGGAGGAAGAGAGAAGAGATCATAACCCTCTCCTTTCTTGTGCAATGCATGATGTGGATACTTCTCGGCAGGCCGGGTCAGGCAAGGGCAAGACCGTCGACACTTTTGTCTGACGAAGTTCAATATAAGAAAATATTTGGGCAGGATGGCAACCTTGAGGCTTACTACAGAGCCGCTAGTCTCCGGAAAACAGGTTTGCCTGAAGTTTCCCACAAATTAAGAGAGACTTAGAGGGTTCCCAAATAAGCGACATAAGATTTTACGTGATAATGGGCGTTGCTTCCATGTTGTCCAATAAAGATAGCCTGACATTTGGTGACATAGAGAATCTCGACCTTGACAAGCTTTCAGATGAAATTATTCAAACTGTTGCGGACATGGTGATGGATGTTTATCTGGCCCTTGGCGGAACATCCAAAGCTGCTAAGTCTTACGCCATGGCAAGTAAGGTCAAGGAAAAGATTTCACTACTGTTGCCTTAGGGCAATCCAGGGCTGTTCTCTAGAATGCCATCAGCAGAGAGGTCCTTTTGCAAAGGGCCTCTCTATTTTCGTTCGGTTCCGAACAGTTTGACGATCACTAATCAGCTCGCGTCGTCAACCGCTTCGCTTTCAGCCCCTACCTTGATGCAGGCGTAGGCGACGAGCGTGCACAGCCCCATACCCATTCCAATCAGGTGCAACAGGAAGGCCATTTTCTCGCCTTACTTTTCGCCTTCGTACGGCTTTTCGGGGGGGCGAGCCCGTCTGGACGGCGTGCCATGAGCACGGCGCCACCCTGACGGCGGCCGGCGCCCACGAGACAACCGAGGCTATGTACAGGGCGCAGGGGCAGTAGACCACTGTATGCGGATGAAGTGCGCTGCACAGCGCCGGCACTTGGCCCCAGGGAACATCTCGGCGAGCGAGCCGACCATGCCGACGGCCTTGTCGCCGGTGAACATGCGCACGCCGCGAAGCCCTCGTAGCTCGCAATCGAGCTGGCATATGCAGTCCGCTGGTAGTATTTGCAAACTGGCTGATCAGGTAATTCTCACAATGCGCGTTTTATGCTGGCGGCGGGTTGCGGATATCCCAGTCATTGCAAAAACAATTTCCAAAACATGTGTTCTATTTGAAACTACATGAAGGAAGATCACTATAGAATGCAAGCTACAATAGCAAACGAATATTGGACTCGAGTCTAGCGGAGGATTATGGGGTTCCAAGATATCCTTGCTGCGATTGATATCATCACGGGGCCTGACCCGGCCCTTTCTATCCTGGCGGTTTCGATTGTCGTCGCGCCGGCGTTGCTGTGGTTGTGTAAGCAGGCTTTGGCGCGGTTTTACAAGGCTGATATCTTTGTTGTGGCACTGGCGTTCGTCGCATTGTTTGCATCGGTTAGGCTTAGCCTTTTATGGTTGACGGGTGTGGCATCGGTCTTTCTCGCGGTGTGTCTGCTCGCTCTTCCCGCCAACTATTTTTGGTGTGCGCAGCGGCTAGATGACATAGTGGGCAAGGCTGATCCTCTCTTCCCGATTGCGACTACGTAGCTGCCTTCAGGCTGATGAACTCGGTTGACCGTGATCGACTGTCCAGAAGGCAGCTCGCCTGCCTCGACAAGGACAGGATTTTCTGCAACATCTACTTAGGAAACAACGGCGTTGCAAAAAGGATGCTTGAGGACGAAAACTTAGAACCGGCTTTCAGGCATTTCGCCCTCCATATTATCGCGGACTCCGCTTGCGATCGTGCTGGGTCGCAAGCGGAACTCGAAAGCGCCTTGGCCGAGATATCCGACAAGACAGACCCTTTCATCAAAGTCCAGCTTTGGCACAACCGCGCGGTTGGCTATATCGTGAACGGTCAGTTCAAAGTCGCCGACGACGAGTTCAAGAAGACGTATCGTGAAGCCAAGCGTCTGGGCGTTCGGAATAAGTCGTTCCTCTTGCTACTGTTTGAGAATGCAACATTGAATAAAACGAAAATCGGCTTGCCTGATGGCGGCATTGAAGAAGGGTGGGGGTTGATTGAGGAATGCGAAAAGGCGCTTGCGCCGATTGGCCCCAACGATTTTGGGCAGCTCTTCAATCTGCGGCTTCTTTTCATGAGGCAGATAGGGGCAAGCATCGAGGACAGGAACAAGTTGTATTTGGCCGAGGTCGAAAGCACCCTCAGCAATGCCTCCCTTTCCGAGCAACAGCGCGTCGTCGCTATGGCGAGCTTGGGAAGAATCGCGTGGGCCGACGGGCTCGACCCCGCCCCCGTGCTCAATTTCTTCGAAGGATGCGATCGGATTTTGTGCGTGAGCGACCCCGATGCACGTTACTATGCCCATATGAACCTGAGGGCGATGCTTTCGGGCTTGGCGGTGGATGACCGCTCCCTAAATACTTTGGCTGAGAGCGTAATGCGGTATTTCAAGGATGGGGACGCGGAGCATGATTTGGATGTGATGGAGGATGGCCTTCCTCCCGAGGCGATTCTGCGGCGCTCCCAAGTGCTGCGAGAACGCGCTGCCCTAGCCTTAATGGTGGGAGAGAACGTTGAGCGCGCCGTGTCGTACACTGATGAGGCTATAGGCCTCCTTGAGGGAAGCTTGCAGGTTATGGCGGCGCTCGAGTGGCGATGGCAGCTTGCCCGGCTGACACTGTACGACAAACCCGAGGTGGCAAAATGCAGCTCTCGATTGCCGAAGAGCGCCTCGCTACGCTCAACAAGCAACCGTCCCTCGGATATCCCTATCTCGAGATGAGCCTGTGCTACGCCTTGCTTGGTATGCGTGCCGAGTGCAGAGGCGCGTATGAAAGGGCCGCCGGCTTCGAGACTCCGATGAGCCATTACGCGCCCGGCATTCGGATTAACATTACCGCCGCCGCCTTCTGTGCCAGGTTCTACATGCTTACGGAAATGCTTGGAAATCCCGAAGAGGTTTGCCCCTTGCTTAAAACTCGAGAGGGCAGGGCGTGGCTGTCTCGCTATCCGAAGGTTTCTTCCCTGTCGAAAACGCTTCTTTGCGGGAAGTTTCTTGGGTATGGGGATGTCGTGCCCGCCATGACGAGGCTATTCTTGGACGAGGCAGGGAAGCTATATGCCGAAACGTGGCTCGTCGTCCAAGAGATCGGGCTCGCGTTCGATCTTGATTCCAGAAAGCCCGGCGAAGAGTATGGGCTGGTTGTCGAGATCCAAAGGCACCCGCTGGTTGCCGATGACGATGCCCCTTGCGAGGGTCGCTGCGCAGCACGGGTATACTGTGCTTGGTGCGAGGTTGGACCTGTGCAACGAAGACCTCCTCGGGGTCGATGACGCAGCCGCCGTATTCGATGTGCTGGATGCCTTGGGCATATTGGCCGAAGGACGCGTGCCCACATTGGAAGACATCATGAAGAGTTACCTCGAAAGCTGTGTCGACGTTCCTGCCGGCGGTTGGGGTACCTTTGCCGAGAGGTAGCTTCGTCCTGCCACGCTTCACAAAACGTTTCACAAACTTCTCGTTGCTGGCCAAGTTCTCAACACGTAGCGCTGCAATGGCCCTGCCTGATTTATCCTTCTAGCCCCCTGGGACTGCGGTGGAAATCCTGGGCCAAAATAGAACCGGTAGGATCATTCGGATGTACAGCGCAGGGCAAAGGGCGAAGACCATCGAAACGTTCGCCGGGTTGGGTGTCAGCACGGCTGACACCATAGCAGAGCTCAGCTACCCCAGCCGCGTCACGCTCCACAACTTCGCAGTGCTGAGACAAGCCCTTCTGGAAATCGGCACATTCTAACCATGGTGGTTAGAATGGTTAGAAATGAATCGAATCGAGGGAGTGGTCGCGGCTCTCTTTTGCTATGCCTGCCTGGACGGAAGGCGTAGTGGGCAATTACCTCAGAGACACATCGTTACGCCAATTCGTATCGCAAGGTGCGACCTCCGCCGTGCCTTGCGATTTGCCCCTTATCCACCATCTCTTTCAATATGCGGCCGGCCGTGGACTGGCCGATCCCGAGCAACGTCTGCGCTTCCCTTCGGGTGATTGAGGGGTGCTCTGCCAAGAACTGCAGGATCTCGTCCTCTCGGGAATGGGAAGCAGCGGGTGCCTCCTTGCTGTTTGCCGCAGGCGTTTCCGCTGCCGTTGCTGCGAAGTTCATGTTGGGCAGGACGATTTTAAATGCGTTGTTCGTGGCCATGATTTGCGGCTGAGAGGCCGCACCCGCGTAGGCCCCCATGATCTTCCTCATCCCCGTGCCGTATGCCTCGATGAGCTGCAGGCGGTAGAAGACGTTGGCGAGATGCGGGTTCCGGCAGGCAGAGACGCCCATCATCAAATCCTCCAGCTCCAAGCCGGGCAGAAGGCCGCCGACTGACACGAACTCGATCCTGTCGTCGTAGACGCTGATCAGCGTGCTGGCGTGGAAGGAGTAGTCCCTGTGCACGAGCGAGTTCAGCAAGGCCTCGCGCACAGCGACCTCCGGGTAGTCCCGGATGTCGACGCGCAGCAGCTTTTGGAAAGTGGCATGGGTCTGATTGTGGAAGTCGATGTAGTCGTAGACCTCGTCGAGCTGCTGCATGAGGGACCCGGAGAACTCCCGGCGATCCTTGAACACACTCTGGTCCGTCCCCTCGAAAACGGCCGCTTTTACGGCATGCGGGCACTGGTCGGACAGGAGCAGGCCGAGGTTTGTGTAGAGACCGTCTGATGAGGTTATCTTCAGGGTCTGCATCTGCGGCGCGCCGAAGGGGATCTTTCGTGTCTCGAATTCCCCTTTCGTCGACTCGAAGGTGAGCGCTTGGTCGAGGGAGCGCATGTCCTCGAAGCTGTCGCCGTCGGTCTCCTTGATCATCTGCCGGATGGCAGCATCGGTCGCCGGGACGGAGGAGTAACCCTGCCGCACGTAGACACCCTCGGGGCGCAGGCCCTTCTTCGCTAGGTAGTAGGGGCGGTTCGTGCCGCGCTGGACCTTGATGGCCACGACCGCCTTCCCGTCGCAGTCGAGCGTTTCGTAGCTGACGAACATGGTGACGTCCGGCTTCACGGCGTCTCGCACCATGTTGGAGACCTGCAGGGCGCACCCGTCGGCGTCTTCGACGCCCAGTACGGTGCCGTCGTCGCCGACGCCCACGTAGACCGTTCCGCCGTTGCTGTTCGCAAAGGCGACGATCTCCTTCTTGATGCCGTCCTGCGCAACGGCCTTCAGCTCGACTGTCTCTGTTTCCTGGAATTTCATGCTGTCCGCCTTCCGATTCTATTCTACCCATATTCTAACCATTTTGCTAACCATGATGGTTAGCAAAATGGTTAGAAATGACGACTTTACCGTGTCGCTCGTTGGGATTGTGCCAAGGACGTTCGCCATGCCGGACGAAAGCGCGTCCAGTTCTCTAGTCGAACGAGACGAGCTCAAGGAGAACCTGCTTCTTGCAAAGTAGATTTTTGAGCGTTGCGCCCTGTTGCATGGCGTTATAAGGCACCTGGATCGCTGCCAGAATGCCCATATTTCGAAAGTGCGGGAGAAAAATAAGCAACCCCCGACCACAACCCGATTTTTGCGAACAAAACTGCAGGTCGCTGAAGCGTAAAACCAGGGTCTGGTCGCCAGATCTCGGTTTTCCCCGCACTTCCGGAATCGCAAAACGGAAGTCCGCGGCAAATTCCCAAACCCCCGAGCACACCGCCCTTTTCAAAGCAAAAGAAATCGCAAGTAGAGGCTTTGCCGACTTCTCTCGTGCATGACATGCTCTGATTTTGCCGCATACTACCGGATACAGCCCCTCTCTAGGGCCTGTGGAACGGGCGCATGGCAATTGCCTTCCATTCAATCGGTAAGTAAAATTGAGACATGATTACGCTTGTCGACATATCCGCTGCTGTTTCTCGTGTGCTGTCTCGTTACGACGTCCGCGAGGCATATCTATTTGGCTCCTTCGCCCGTGGCGAGCAAACGCCAGATAGCGATATCGATTTGCGTCTAGTCTGCGGTGAAACAATGACGTTCGGCACACTATACGAACTCTCCCTTGAGCTCGAAAAAAGAGCTCGGGCGAGATGTTGAGATTGTCACCAACCCTCCCGAGCATATGCGTCCTGCATTCCGCAAGAGCATTGAAAAGGATGAGGTGCGTCTCTTTAAGGCGGCGTAAACGGGACGAGGAGCTTTTCCGGAGTATCCATGGAACGATATTAGGGGCTTTCGAAACTTCGTAGCACATGGATATCGAGAAGTAGTTCGATCCCTCGCCTGGAAAGTTATCGTCGATGATATTCCCGAGCCAGAGGAAGCGTTGCGTATTTTCAGGCAGCGCCAGAGCTGATACATCCAGAGGCCGGGCGGGTTTACTGACTGCATTTAACATGTTCCCTCGGCTTTGGATACTAAAACTCATAAACTTGTGAAGGGCAAGGCGCGCGTGGCGCGCGGCCACGGCCCGCCTTTCCGGTGCCATTCCGACCGCTCTACGGAACGCCCGCCACGATAGCCGCCCATCTACTACGTTTGGCCGGCATCCCCCGACCATTCCGTTTTCGTTAATAATAAAACCGCAGGTAGACGGCCTGCGGTTTTTGCGAAATCCGGGATATGGTCGGCTGGTCGGGGTTAAACGTAGTAGATGGGCCGGTTTCGTGGCGTTGCGTCTCCGGAAGCCGCGAAATTCGCCTTGGTACAAATTCCGGTACGAAGAATGTCGATTCGAGCGTCCGCAACCGTTGCGGCCGGTAACGTCGATACCCCAAAAAATGCGTTATGACCCTCGGAAACCGTTCATTCCGTTAAGTTGCGTCGCCTTGCGATCACGGCCCCTGTCTAGTTGTTAGCGCCGGGCGATTTTAGCCGCTAATAGTCAAACTATTTTGACCAATCCCGGTCACCGAATAATGGCCACCGTGCCTCCCCGCCGCCACTACGCTGGTGGTGCCAACACGCCGGCGTTAGGAGGACCATTGAAGTGAACGAGACACGATGACCTACAGGAGCCGGGAGATGGCCGCGGAGGAGGGCGACGGGTTCGACCCGCAGGCATGCAACCTCGCGGAGTTCTGCAGGAGGACGGGGCTCACCTGCTCCCGTGCGAGGACGGTCAGGGCACACGGGTTCAGGGCCCTGCCCCACGGGAACAGCGGGAGGAGGGCCGCGCCGGGGCGTGCTTGCCGGCCACACCGGCCTGGTGGACGACCTCCTGCGGAAGGGCGTCACCAACTCGCAGGTGATATTCGAGCGGCTGCTCGGCCAGGGCTACGCCGGCGGCCTCACCACGGTGAAGACCTATATCGCCGCGTACCGGGACCTCGTGCCCGCGAAGAGGGCGGCAGGTGGCCCCGCAGAAGCTGCCGCGGGCAGCGCTTCCAGGACGGCGCCCGGAGAGGCCTACCAGATGGACTGGGGCTTCGTCGCGGTCGAGCGCCCCGGCGGCGAGCGGGCGCGGATCGCCTGCTTCGCCATGGTCTGCCACCATTGCGGGAGCGCCCCGTCGAGTTCTTCCCGAACGCGCGCCAGGAGAACCTCCTCATCGGGATGCTGCACGCGTTCTCGGCGCTGGGCGTGCCCGCGACCGTGCTCACCGACAACATGAAGAGCGTGGTCGTCCGCCGCGATGCCGACGGCCGGCCCGTCTGGCAGGCCGACTACGCCGAGTTCATGGGCGTCGTCGGCTTCCGCACCAGGCTGTGCAGGCCGCGCCACCTATACGAAGGGCAAGGTGGAGAGGCTCGTCCGTTTCGTGAAGGGGAACTTCCTCGCGGGAAGGTCCTTCACCGACCTTGACGCCCTCAACCGGGAGGCCGCCCTCTGGTGCGCCGAGCAGGGGAGGCCGCTGGCGGCGCCCGGCGGCATGCGTCCCGATGCGCGAGCACGAGGCGGCGTGCTCGGCGAACACCAGGCCGCTCGAGGTCACGGCCGAGGTCGAGCGGTACCTGTGCCCGCGCCGGAAGATCTCCTTCGACGGCTTCGTGAGCTTCGAGGGGCACCGCTACGGCGTGCCCTACTGGTACGGCCGCCGCGAGTGCAGGGTGAGCCGGGAGGGGCGCGTGGTGCACATATACAGCGACGACCTCTCCCGCGAGCTCGTCGCCCGCCGTCGGCGCCGGCGCCGACAGCTGGTGCGAGGGCCAGTGGGAGACATCGCCGGCGCAGCCCGAGGAGCTGCCGACCCAGCCGGTCGGGGACCGTGGTCGAGCAGATCGCCCGCCCCGTGCGAAGCCCGGTTTCGAGGTTCGACTTCGGGAGGGCCGAATGATGGCGGGCGCGGGGGCGAGTCCTACGAGCTCGCGAGCGACGCCGCGTCGAGGCTCGGGATCGCCGTCGGGGCGGAAGGAGCTCGCGACCCTCGCCTCGGACCTCGACCTCGGCGACGGGGAGGTGGCCGCCGTGGCCGCCACCTTCTCCTACCTTGCGGAGAAGAGGAGGCTCGCCTCCATCGAGACGCTGCTGAGGCTGAGCAGGCTGCCCAGGCGCGAGCCCAAGACCTTCGAGGGCTTCGACTTCTCCAGGATCCAGGGCCGGGACGCGGCCGCGCTGGGCAAGCTCCCGTCGCTGGCCGACCTCTACGCGCACCGCAACGTCGCCTTCGTCGGGCCCGGCGGCATAGGGAAGACGCACCTCGCGCAGGCCTACGGGCGCGAGTGCTGCATGCGGGGGCTCAAGACCTACTACATCAAGGCGACCGAGAGCTCAGGGACAGGTTCCAGAAGGCCGTCCAGCGGGGAAACCTCGCGGGTCGTCTCCTCGCTCGTCAAGCCGTCGTGCCTCATCGTGGACGAGGTGGGGAGATGCGTCTACGACAGGCCGTGCACCGACCTGTTCTTCGATGTCGTCGACAGGCGCTACGAGAAGGAGGGCCGAACGCGATGGTCTTACGAGTAACATCGCCCCGAGCGGGTGGGATGAGTTCTTCACGGGCGACGACACGCTCCTCTGCGCCCTCGACAGGCTGTTCGACAAGGCGTCGGTGTTCGTGATGCGGGGCCCGAGCTACCGCGGCAGGGGCTCGACACCTACTCGGTGGAGGCCGTCCCCAGGCGGTGAAGGTGAGGGGATCCAGCCCCGGGGATGTGGGGAAGCGATAGGAAAGTCATAGATGCGGGCGTGTTGGCTAAAATGGGTCGGCCGGGATTGGTCAATCTCGGCCGACTATATTTGGCTAAATTATTCCGACGCTAACATAGTTAAGATTCGAAAGAGGGTGTCTTTGGATGCGCCGCTTTAATTTCTAAAGATATAGCAGCTATAGTGTGCCTTAACTCGTCCGTTAACCAATTGCTCTTGGCTCCGGAAGCATCAACATGGCGCTCGAAGGCACCTCAAATCGCTGACAAAATGCCTATATTTCGGAAGTACGGGGAAAATTAAGCAAACCCCGAGCACAACCCGATTTTTCCCAACAAAACCGCAGGGTGGAGGCTTTGACGTATCCCGGCGTGGTCGACAAGTCTGGAATTTGCCGCATACTTTCGGATTCGACATTCTTAGAAGCCGGTATGAACTTGGAATCGGTTCCATTCGCCCTCTCGATCTTTCAGTACAAGTATCGCTCTAACGATAGTATGTTAGACTATCGTTAGAGCGATACCTAGAGGCTCACATGGAGCTGTGGCATGGTTCCCAGAAGATTGTTGAGGTTCCCCAGTTTGGCCTGGGAAAAGTCCATAACGATTATGGGCAGGGGTTCTATTGCACGGAAAGCCTTGACCTTGCAAAGGAATGGGCATGCTCGGGAGATGCTGATGGCTTTACAAATCGATACGAACTCGATATGGCAGACCTCAAGTTGCTCGACTTACTATCGCCGCATTATTCAGTTCTGCATTGGATAGCGTTGCTCGTTGAGCATCGTTCTTTTCGCAAGGACACCGCCATCGCCGTGGGGGCATGCGAATATCTCCACGATTATTTTCTGCCCGACACCGACGCTTACGATGTGATTAGAGGATGGCGTGCGGATGACTCGTACTTCAGCTATGCCAGGGCGTTTGTAAACAATACGATCACCATTGACCAGCTCGGTCGAGCGATGAGGCTCGGCAACCTTGAGAACAGATTGTGCTCAAAAGCGAGCGCGCGTTTAAGAGCATTCGTTTTGCTGGATTTGAACGTACGCCACAAGCTCTATATGGCCCATTGGCCAAGGACCGAGATGAGTTGGCAAGGGCGCAGTATCGGGAATTGCTTACCGAAAACCCGTTTGAGGGAATTCGTATCGTCGATATCGTTCGAGAGGATGACAGAAAAATGACCCACGCCTACAGTGAGATGTATCTCGAGGATGCCATGAGAACGCTGGGCGAGGCAGTCGATTTCGCCCCTCTGCGACCAAGGGTTGAATCCAGTCGAGTTGACGGCGATCCTGTCAAACGCTTTTGAGATGAAACAGTTTGAGCGTGGTATGCCTCGCGTCGTCTGCGGCATGGCGGGCGACAAGCTTGCGCGCGATATTATCGCCCATGCGGGACTGAGTCCCGTCGAATGCAGGAGGCCTATCCGTTCGACCGTTCGCCTCAGTATTGGGCGGGCTGGGTTTTGGCTTATACGCAATGGGCGAGCAGCTTGAACTTTAACGAGTTTTTGAAGTCGCCCCGCTTGATTGGATTATCGGTTCGTATTCCCCGCTTCACGAGGCGTCGGAAGATACATTCGCAGAGATAGTCATCGATAAATGGAACAAAGCCCAGGCAGACA
>VOFG01000026.1_pt1 | contig 41453 bp, 50 predicted proteins | sample 5384171 | NCBI WGS metagenome assembly VOFG01 (sample SAMN12384726, study PRJNA508395) | human gut metagenome | isolation source: healthy gut F | host: Homo sapiens
CGGTGGGAAGATTTGCGGCACGGAACAGGTGTGCGCTTATATGCTTCACACCATAGCCGTGCCGCTTGCTTTGCCCGGTGCGCCGGTCAAAGCAAAGGACGGAGGACGCGCAGGACGAGGGACGATGGACGGGAGCAGGTACGAAAAGCGAGGTGATAAAAACGGCAATCTACCACTTTGAAGCGAAAGTCATCAGCCGTGGCGCTGGGCGCTCTGCTGTTGCCGCCGCAGCATATCAAAGCGGCGAGCAGCTTTACAACGATTATGACGGTATTACCCATGATTATACGAAGAAAACGGGCGTTCTGTTTTCCGAGATATTGCTGCCCGATATGGCCCCGGCTGAATGGGCAGAGCGGCAGACTCTGGAATGCGGTAGAACAGGCCGAAAAAGCAAAGACAGTCGGCTTGCCCGCCAGCTGATTGTTGCACTGCCCACGGAGCTGACCATGCAGGACTGGCAAGCAATGCTGCACCAGTTTGTGCTGGAAGAATGTGTTGCGAAAGGGATGTGCGCCGACTTCGCCATCCATGATACAGATGGTCACAATCCGCACGCCCATATCATGCTGACCGTCCGCCCATTGGATGCCAATGGCAAATGGCAGGCAAAGACGCAGAAAGAATATCTCTGCCGCCGCGGAGAAGAAAAAAAGGGTTCACCGCAGCGGAGTTTCGGCAGGCACAATCTGAAGGTTGGGAAAAGCTCTATAAGTACCGCAATGAAAGCGGCGTTACCGGCTGGTTTACGCCCTCCGAAGCGGCTTTGCATCCGACATGGGAGCGCACCTCCAAGCAGCCGAAAGCCACCAAATTCGGGCGGCAAAATCCCATCTGCGAGGCGTGGAACAGTGAAGTGCAGCTTCTGGAATGGCGGGAACGCTGGGCAGAGTATATCAATCGCGCATTGGAGCAGCAACAGCGGTCCGAACGGGTTACACATCTGAGCCATGCTGCATTGGGACTGAGCGAGCAGCCGACTGTCCATGAGGGGTATCATGCGCGCAATCTGGAAAAGCAGGGTATGATTGCTGACCGCTGCGAGCTGAATCGTCAGATACGGGCAGATAACAAACTGCTGCGCGAACTGAAATCCACGCTGCAAAAAGCTGACCAAAGCCGCTGAATACAGCATCAGCCGCATTGCTCAAGCGCTGGAAACGCTGCGAGATAAAATCATCGTTGCTGAATATCAGCTGATTCGCAACCACCGGCGTACCCGTGACTATCAGGAAACAAGGGATAAGATTACACCAGTCTTACGAGATATTCACGCAGTAGAACAGCAAATTAAGGATAAATCTGCCGAACGCAAGAATATGCTGGCCGAGAAGAAAGCCTGCGGCATCCTGCATCCTATCCGTCTGCACCAGCTTTCCGGACAGATTGCAGCATTGACGGAAGAAATCGAAGAACTGCGCGATAAGAAGTCTATGCTGCTCGCTTCTCTGAACTGCCATAGCGACAGTGAAGCGCACAATATTAAAAAGCGGCTGGAAATCGTTGAGCAGAACCTCACGAAGCTGACCGAGCAGCATGAAAAACTGACTGCCATGCGCGATGAAAGTGTCGCTGAGTTTGAGACTGCCCACGCCGAAATTTGTCCAGAGGATATTGACTCCGTGAAAAATATCCGCATCGATATTCGCCGTGAGCATACCCGAACGCTCTCCGCGAAGCTAAGGGAAACCTTTGGCAGCGACTATGACTACCGCGCTATGATGAGCGCCGAACGCAAGGCAGATACCGTAATTGGCGAAACGACGGATAGCATTTCCGATAAAGCCATGCGGCGCGAATATGAGCGCCGGTATCCGCAACGGAAATCTAATAGGCAGAAGCAAAAGCACAATCATGATTTTGATATGAGCCGATAAAAATTCCCGGCAGCTACGCTTTGTAACTGCTGGGAATTCCTTATTTGTTATAAATCAATATTTCTTGTTTCTTTTGGGGAACCATCCCTTTGCCACTCTGCGCTCCTGTTCGACAACCTCTCGGATTCCCCAGAGTGCTGAAAAACCAAATAATGCAAGCAGTACGCTGATTTCTGTATTATCCGTAAGCATGGATACGCAAATGAATATAAACCCGATAATTGCAAAATGAGGATGCATATTCTTTTTCCAAGCAGATACTCCCCTTTAATGACAATGAAGTGCCACAGTCCAATTATAGCAAGTGAAATCAATCCAACTATGATTCCAGAATAATTCATTACTTATCTCCTCCAAATAGCTGCTGCATTGGAGCGAACCGTAAGCTCCTCGACAGGAATATGTGCCGGACAAATATCCTGACAGGATAGAGATTTCCGCAGCCATCAAAGAAAGCCGCTTTATACTTGGCGGACAGTTCTTCTCTGTGGGAGTGATCCTGTTCTTCGTTCAGAATGCGATATACATTCACCGGGGCAATAGCACCCGCAAAGCTGCCTTCTGCGGAGAAGTTGGGGCACACCTCAAGACAGCAGCCACACATCAGGCACCGGGCAGACTGATACCGTGCTTCATGGGTATATTCTGCCAGATAAGCATCGCTTTTCAGCCAAAGCTCTATCTTTTTCATGTTTTCAAACAGAATGGAACGGTCAACTACCAGATCCTTTACCAGCGGAAATTTACTCAGCGGCTCCAAGGTAACCGTTGTGCCTTTCAGCGTATTCAAAAACACGGAGCAGGCAAGGCGCGGAACGCCGTTGATACGCATGGCGCAGGCACCGCACTTGCGAACCATGCAGCCGCACTCCCAACTGATCGGCTTCGCCGGATTGCCGAAGGCATCTGTCAGGGGCATCCTGCCATTCAGTTCATTGAGGACTGCGGCAACAGAAGCATCTGCCGAACCATCGTAGGAAAATTCCTGCCAATAGGATTTTGTGTCCGGCGCAGACTGACGCTTGATCCGAATTTGATATGCCATTTGCGCTCACCGCCTTTCCGGAACAGCGTCCCACGAGATATGAACCGTCTGCCCGTCATAATACGCCGCCGTTGTTTTGTGAAACTCGGCGTCATTGCGCTGGGGATAGTCCGAACGCCAATGCGCTCCACGGCTTTCATTCCTTGCCAGCGCACTTTTCAGCACGGCCTGCCCCAGCAGCGGCAGACTGCCGTGCATTCCGGCAATTTGGGTCAAAGCATCCTGCATGGTATCTCCGCTACGCACAACGCCCAGTGCATGGAGCAGGATACGGTTCAGCTCTGCCTTGTCCTGCGGTTCGCAGGGCAGGACAGCGTTGCTTGGTTGAATCGAAACAGCTCTTTTTGATGCAGATTCTGCTTCTGCGCAGGCCGTCTGCGCTGCCACTCTGCCGCCGTACAGTGCGCCAAGCAGCGAGTTTCCGCCCAGCCGGTTTGCTCCGTGATACAGGGCGCAGCATTCTCCGGCTGCATAGAGATTTTGCACACCTGTCCGATGCTGCGCGTCCACCCGGATACCGCCCATGAAATAATGAATACCGGGGCTGACGGAAATCGGTTCCTTTCGGATGTCCTCACCTAAGTAAACCCTGCAATCCTCTGCCAGACCGGAAAGCTTTTTCTCGTATACATCCGGTGCAAGGCCGGTCATATCCAAGAATACTTCACTCTGCTGCCGGACTGTCCAAATCTCTCTTGCAGTGATGTCGCGGGGCATCAGGTTCCCCAGCTCCGGATATTTTTCCTCCATGAAATACCACGGCTTTCCGTCCCGCATGGCAAAGAGTCTGCCACCCTCTCCGCGGGCCGCTTCGCTGATGAGCATTCGCTTGCCGCCGATTGGTACGGTGGTAGGGGTGATACTGAATCATTTCCAGATTTGCCATCGGAACACCCAATCGGAACAGCTCTGCCGTGACCGTCCCTGTATTGAACAAAGAGCCGGTGGTGTCACCAAATAGGCCGTGCATTCCGCCCGTGGCAATGATAACGGCATCTGCGGACAGCGTCAGACGCTCCCCAGAATATCGGTCACGAACAACACAGCCGCAGCAGGCTGCATCCTCCATGAGCAGCGTGACAAAATCGTGATGACTGAGCCTTTTAACGGCTCCGTTCTCTTCCTGCTCCCGCGCAGCATCAATCAGTGCGGTCATGATTTGCTTGCCGGTGTCGCTCTGGGCAAAAGCAGTGCGCTTATTCTTTTGACCGCCGAAATTGCGCAGATCCGGCTCATCGATTCCGCTGGTGTTAAACTGAACGCCGATGCGATGCAGCCACCGGACAAGCTCCGGCGCTGCATGGGTCAGATTCCAGACGGCGTTTTCGTCCGCAAGGCCGCAGGCAGCATGGATTGTATCTGCGTAATGCTGTTCCGGACTGTCATCCTCGCCTGGTGTTCAAGGCAGCATTGATGCCACCCTCTGCCATGACGGACTGCGCCCGTTCGGAGGGATAGGCGGACACCAGTACGACTTTGTTGCCGTTTTCAGAGGTCTGCAAGGCTGCGGAAAGCCCCGCAAGACCAGCGCCGATAATAACGATTTTTTTTTCATAGCTGCTGCCACCCCACATAATAAAGAATAACCGCAGCGGCGGAAAACAGGAAAATCACCGATAGAATCAGATAGAGATCGCCCCGCCGTTCCCGAAACCGGATAATACCAAGGGACACCAGCAGCGGGCGAATGTTGATCATCAGATGCACCGCCAGCGATGCAATCAGCAGCAGCTGCGCAATCAGCTTGACCGTGGTAAACGGAAACAGGATATAGGCACCGTCCTGCACACCGCCGAACAGTCCGATATGGAAAAACATCAGAATGAGAATCGCAAATCCGCTGGCGCGTCTTGCCCAGAACATAGCATTCTGTTTTCGATAATGATTGGGGCTATTTTTCTCTGCCCGGAGTGTCTGCACGGTCAAAATGATGCCGATTCCTGCATGAACCGCAAGAACAGCCACGCCCACCCATGCAAGAATTTTCCCGGCATTGCTGCCGATGCCGAGCAGCATAAAGCTGCCCATGATGCCGTGAAGCAGGAAAATCACCAGCAGAAGAACAGAGAGAATGGTATTCAGCTTTCGCATATCCTGTTCACCTCATTTCTGTGCTGTGCAGCGTGATACAGTCCGCATCGGCTACGGATTCGGCATCCATCAGATCTGCGGAGAAAAGCAGCAGCAGATATTGTCCGCTTACGGCTCTGGAACGCAACATGGTAGCACTGCATTCTTTCACCTGAATATCCAGTCCCGATTCCCGCAGAGTTTGGCATACCTTTTCCGCATACCGAATCAATGCGTAATCCGTATCACTGACATAGAGTTTCAGCTTTTCCGATGGGGCTGATACTGATTCATCCTCGCCGGAAATCATGTCTTTCAGTTCCGTGCGGAATCCGGAATCCGGCAGCTCTGCGGCGTTGATGCAAAACACATAATCTCCGCTGAGCTGTGCAGAAGCCTGCTCCGCTTTCTTTGCCTTTGGTGTCGCGCCGCTGATTGCATCCACCAGTGACGGCGGTGAATGCAGCAGCGCGCCAAAGCCTGCCAGCAGTGCCACAACCACTGCCAAAAGAATCAGCCTGCGCTTCATGGCAACACCTCTTACTTTTTCAGAATCCGCATTGCGTTCAGGACGGCAATGATCGTCACGCCTACATCACCGAATACGGCTTCCCACATTCCAGCAATGCCGAAGGCACCGAGAATCAGAAATACGCTCTTGATACCCAAGGCGATGATAATGTTCTGCATGACAATTCGTTTGGTGGCCTTTGCAACCTGAATGGCCTCTACCAGCTTAGAGGGTTCGTCTGTCATCAGAACCACATCCGCAGCTTCGATAGCGGCATCGGAGCCAAGTCCGCCCATAGCGATACCCACATCTGCACGGGCCAGCACCGGTGCGTCATTGATGCCATCGCCAACAAAGGCCAGCTTGCTACCGGGGCGCTTTTTCCTGTCCAGTTCCTCCAGCTTTTCTACCTTCTGGTTCGGCAATAGCTGTGCGCAGACCTCATCCAGACCTAACGCATTGGCAACCGCTGTGCCAATCTTCTCATCGTCGCCGGTGAGCATCACCGTTTTTTCAATGCCTGCCTGTTTCAATGCGGCAATCGCAGCTTTGCTGTCCGCCTTGACTTCATCGGAAATCAGAATGCACCCGGCATACACGCCGTCGATTGCCACATATACCTTGGTTCCGATTGCATCGGAGGGCGTGTAAGGAATCTGCTCTGCATCCATCAGCTTGCTGTTTCCGGCAAGAATTTTCTTGCCCTCGCTGCAAATGCTAATGCCATGTCCGGAGATTTCCTGATAGTCCGAAATAACAGACTGATCAACAGGCTTCCCGTATGCGGACAGAATAGATTTGCCGATGGGATGGTTGGAATAGCTTTCCGCCTGAGCTGCATGGAAGAGAACCTGCTCCCGGTCGAACCGGTTGGCGGTTTCGACTTCCGTCACCTGAAACACGCCTTTTGTCAGCGTACCGGTTTTGTCGAACACAACAACGCTGACCTTATTCAGTGCTTCCAAATAGTTGCTGCCTTTGACAAGGACACCGCGCTTGGAGGCTGCGCCGATTCCTCCGAAGAAGGTCAGCGGAATGGAGATTACCAGAGCGCAGGGGCAGGAAACAATCAGGAACACGAAACCTCTGCGCAGCCACTCCGCCCAGTTGCCGCCGGTGAGGATGGGCGGCAGGAGTGCCAGCAGCGCAGCCAGAATCACAACAACAGGCGTATAGTAGCGGGCAAATGTCGTAATGAAATTCTCGGTAGGTGCCTTTCTTGCGGAGGCATTTTCCACAAGATCGATAATTTTGGAAGCAGTGGACTCGCCGAAGCTCTTTTGTGACCTGAATGGTCAGAACGCCGCTTTGATTGATGCAGCCGGACAGAACCTCGTCCCCTTCTGCACCTCTTTCGGCAGCGATTCTCCTGTCAGCGCTTTGGTATCCAGCATGGAGCTGCCGTCCAGAATCGTGCCGTCCAGCGGGATTTTTTCTCCGGGCTTTACAACGATGGTTTCTCCCACGGCAATGCTTTCCGGGGAAACGGTGCGCAGTTCTCCATTCCGAAGAACGGATGCCACATCCGGGCGAATGTCCATGAGGTCGGAAATGGATTTTCTGGAACGCTTGACCGCCAGCGACTGGAAAAACTCGCCGATCTGATAAAACAGCATAACGGCAACAGCCTCCGGGTATTCGCCGATGGCAAATGCGCCGATGGTGGACAGGCTCATGAGGAAATGCTCGTCAAATATCTGTCCTCTGGAGATGTTTTTCACCGCTTGCCAGACAACATCTCCGCCAAGGATCACATACGCCACAATCAGAAACGCAAGCTCAACCGGAAGCGATACCTTTGCAAAGACGGTCAACGCCATGCCGATTCCGTAAAGCACGGCACCTGTAAACAAACGAATCGTCAGCTTTTTTTGTCCTCTGCATTGAAAATGGATGTTTTTTTCTGCTCCTGTGGCGCTGCGGTGTCTTCGCTTTTTTTCCGACACCTCTACATCCGGCTCGTGGCTATGGACGATGGTTTCAACCTGCGGCAGAAGCGTGGAAGCAACCGCCGGAGCAGCCTTGACCGTCAAGGTCTGCTGCATCAGATTCATAGTAGACTCCGCAACGCCCTCCAGTTCGCCGACTTCCTTTTCAATTTTTGCGGAGCAGTTCGGGCAATCCAAGCCTTTTTAGCAGAAAGGCTTTCGTGACAGTGGCAGTGAGCTTTTCCGACACTTCCACATCCGGCTCATGACTATGGACGATGGTTTCGATCTGCGGCAGAAGCGTGGAGGCAATCGCCGGAGCAGCCTGAACCGTCAGGGTCTGTTTCATGAGATTCATAGTGGACTCCGCAACGCCCTCCAGTTCGCCGACTTCTTTTTCGATTTTTGCAGAGCAGTTCGGGCAGTCCAAGCCTTTTAGCAGAAAGGCTTTCGTGACAGTGGCAGTCACTTTTCCGATACTTCCACATCCGGCTCGTGGCTATGGACGATGGTCGTGACAGTATCAAGCAGATTGGTTACAGATGCTTCTGCCTGAACCGTCAGGGTCTGTTTCATGAGATTCATAGAAGAAAGCTGGACTCCCGCCAGTTCTCCAACTTCCTTCTCAATTTTTGCAGAACAATTTGGGCAGTCCAGACCTTTTAGAATGAAGATATGCTCCATATTATCCTCCTTGATAATTGTGTAGTTGTTCAAACGCTCAACTTTAATGGTAAAAAGAAAGGGGGTCAGCCTTTCAGATGCTCAAACCCCTTGTCGATGATTTCTTTCACATGGTCATCAGCGAGAGAGTAATAAACAATCTGCGCCTCCTTGCGGAATTTGACAAGATTGGCAAGCCGCAATGCCTTGAGCTGGTGAAACCGCCGATTTCGTGACGCCAAGCAGCACGGCAAGATCACAGACGCACAACTCGCTTTGCTCCAACGCATGAAGAATCTGCACCCGCGTTCCGTCACCAAACAGCTTGAACAGGGACGCAAGCTGGATATAGTCCTCTTTTGTTTGCAGCTTATTCCGAACCTCATTCACCACATCTTCGTGAATGACATCGCAGTTGCAGGTGTATTCCGAATGAGCCATGGCATGAACCTCCTTTTGTTTTTTAGTTGAGCAATTACTCAATTACTATATTATACGCACACTTCTCGAATTGTCAATAGGGCTGTGAAAAAAAGCATTGACAAGCATCTATGTATCGTGTATCATAAACACATAGAAAATCATCAATGCGAGGTGACGGGATGGACGAGAGAAAAACTGCGGCGGTATTCAAGGCGCTTTGCGACGAAAACCGCATCCGTATCCTGAAGCTGCTGACCGGCGGCGAGAAGTGCGCCTGCAAGCTGCTGGACGAACTGAGTGTCACGCAGCCCACACTTTTCACCACATGAAAATTCTGTGTGACTCCGGCATCGTGTCCGGGCGCAAAGAGGGAAAATGGATGTACTACTCCATTTCTGAACAGGGCGCAGAAAACGCGAGAAAGCTCCTGCGGGAGCTGACCACCGTTTCCTGCTGCTGTAAAGCAGAGCCGTGCTACGAAGGCTGAAAGTCACGGCTTTCCTTTTGACTTACATATCGATACATTTGAATTTATAAATCTTAGGAGGACTTTTATGAGCAAAGAAAAGAGCGGAATCAGCGCATTCCAAAAGTATCTGACCGTGTGGGTGATTCTCTGCATGGTGATTGGTGTCGGCATCGGTAAATTTCTGCCGCAGATCCCGGCATTCCTGAATCGGTTTGAGTACGCACGAGTGTCCATTCCCATGGCAATCCTCATCTGGGTGATGATCTATCCCATGATGATGAAGGTGGATTTCCGCAGCATTAAAAATGTGGGCAGAAACCCCAAGGGACTGTTCGTCACATGGATCGTGAACTGGCTCGTGAAGCCGTTTACCATGTACGGCATCGCCAGCCTGTTCTTCTTCACGGTGTTCAAAGCGTTTATCACGCCCGACCTCGCCACGGAATATCTCGCCGGTGCGGTACTGCTGGGCGCGGCACCCTGCACAGCAATGGTGTTCGTGTGGAGCAGTCTGACAAAGGGCGACCCCGCCTACACGGTAGTGCAGGTGGCTACCAACGACCTCATTATCCTTGTGGCGTTCGTTCCCATTGTGAAATTCCTGCTTGGCGTTTCCAATGTGTCCGTGCCGTGGGACACGCTGATCTTGTCGGTGGTGCTGTTTGTGGTCATCCCCTTGCGGGCGGTATTCTGACCCGCCTCATTGTGACGAAGCGCCGCGGCAAGGAATATTTTGAAACCGTATTCGTTAAAAAGTTTGACGGCGCAACCACGCTTGGACTCTTGCTGACGCTGGTTCTGATTTTTTCCTTTCAGGGCAATGTCATTCTGGAAAATCCGCTGCATATCGTCCTGATTGCCGTGCCGCTGATCTTGCAGACCTTCCTGATCTTTGCCATTGCGTATCTCGCCTGTTGGCTCTTAAAGCTGCCGCATACCATTGCCGCTCCTGCCGGGATGATCGGCGCATCCAATTTCTTTGAGCTTGCGGTGGCGGTTGCGGTGGCGCTGTTCGGCACGACCTCTCCCGCCGCGCTTGCCACTACCGTTGGCGTGCTGACGGAGGTGCCGGTGATGCTACTGCTTGTCCGTATTGCAAACAAAACACAGGGCTTGTTCTCTGCAAAATAAAATCATAATGGAGGTATTCCCATGAAAAACATCGAAATCTTTGAACCCGCTATGTGCTGCTCCACCGGACTGTGCGGCGTGAGCGTTGACCCGGAGCTGCTGCGGATTTCCACAGTGCTGAATACGCTGAAAGAGAGAGGCATCGAGGTCAAGCGTTATAATCTCACCAATGCTCCGATGCAGTTCGTCACGAACCATGTTGTCAGCGAGTTTGTCAAGCTCTATGGCGCGGATAAACTGCCTGTTACCGTCGTGGACGGTGAGCTTGCCGTTTCCGGTCGCTATCCCACCAACGAAGAGTTCACCGAATGGCTGCAACTGCCGCAGGATGTTCTCGGCAAGCAGGAAAGCTGCTGCGGCGGAGGCTACTGTTGCAAGGGAGAATGCTGATGGAAACCTTTGCACTTGACAAGCTCCACCTGACGCAATACCTGTTCTTCACCGGAAAGGGCGGCGTGGGAAAGACCTCTACCGCCTATGCGGTTGCCGCCGGTCTTGCGGACAGCGGAAAACGCGTGCTGCTCATCAGTACCGATCCTGCCTCCAACTTGCAGGATGTGTTCACCATGGAGCTTTACAACAAACCCACACCCATCCCGGAAGTGCCGGGGCTGTATGCGGCAAACCTGAACCCCATCGAGGCGGCGGCAGAGTACCGGGAAAGCGTGATCTCACCCTATCGCGGTGTTCTGCCTGACACCGTGATCTCCAACATGGAGGAACAGCTCTCCGGCTCCTGCACCGTTGAAATTGCGGCGTTCAATGAGTTTTCCGGCTTCATCACCGATGAAACCATCCAGAAAAGCTATGACCACATCATCTTCGATACTGCCCCTACCGGACACACGCTGCGGATGCTGCAACTGCCTTCTGCATGGAGCAATTTCATCAGCGAAAGCACCCATGGAGCATCCTGCCTTGGGCAGCTATCCGGTCTGGAAGAAAAGAAAGCCGTCTACAAGGCGGCAGTCGATACCCTTGCAGGCGGCAACAAGACCACGCTGCTCTTGGTAACGCGACCGGAAACAGCACCGCTGCAAGAAGCCAATCGCGCTTCCTGTGAACTGCGGGAGCTGGGTATTCAAAATCAGCTTCTCATTGTCAACGGCGTCCTGACGCAGCATGACGATACGCTGTCCTCGGAGCTGTACCGCAAGCAGCAGTCCGCCCTTGCCGGTATGCCGGAGGGGTTGAAACGGCTGACACAGTACGCTGTACCGCTTCGCGCTTACCCAATCACCGGCATTGCCAACATCCGCGCCATGCTGACGGAGGATCGCTTTGAGCAGCAGAAGGCAGAAGTCGATTTGACAAAGCTGCACCGGCTGAGCGACCTTGTGGACGAACTGGATGCGGAAAACAAAAGGTCATCTTCACCATGGGCAGGGGCGGCGTAGGAAAGACAACGGTTGCCGCCGCGATTGCGCTGGGACTGGCCAAGCGCGGACGGAAAGTCCATCTGACTACCACCGACCCTGCGGCGCATCTAAAATTTGTGCTATCCGAGCAGGACGGCATCACCATGAGCCACATCGACGAGGCGGCAGAGCTGAAAAAGTATCAGGAAGAAGTGCTTTCCAAGGCGCGGCAGAACGGTTTGTCCGGTGAGGATCTTGCCTATATCGAGGAAGATCTGCGTTCTCCCTGCACACAGGAAATCGCCGTATTCCGTGCCTTTGCGGAAGTCGTGGAAAAGGCGGACGATGAAATTGTTGTGATTGACACCGCCCCAACGGGACATACACTGCTTCTTTTGGAATCCACGGAAAGCTATGACCGCGAAATTCGCCGAACCAAGGGCGAAACCCCGGAATCTGTCAAGCGTCTGCTGCCGAGATTAAAAGGTGAGGAAACGGAAGTCATTATTGTGACGCTTCCCGAAGCAACGCCGATCTATGAGGCGCTGCGCTTGGAGGACGATTTGAAGAGGGCAGGTCTTTCGGCAAACTGGTGGGTTATCAACCAGTCATTCGCCCTCACCGGCAGCAGCAATCGGACGCTTTCGGTCAAGGCAAGCAATGAGGCGGAGTGGATCGGCAAGGTGGATCGACATACGGACGGTAAGACCGTGCTGCTGTCATGGCACCCGGAAGAAGTTAAGGGCGACAGCCTTTGTCACTGTAACGGAGGTCAAAATGAAAAAAGTAGCCTTTATCTGTGTTCATAATTCCTGCCGCAGCCAGATCGCCGAGGCGCTGGGAAAGCATCTGCGCGGGAACGAGTTCGAGTTCTATTCCGCCGGAACGGAAACCAAGCCGCAGATCAATCAGGACGCTGTGCGGCTCATGAAGCAGCTTTACGGCATCGACATGGAGAAAACGCAGTATTCCAAGCTGATTTCGGATATTCCGGAGCCGGACATTGCCATCTCCATGGGCTGTGATGTGGGCTGCCCCTATATCGGAAGAGCGTTTGACGATAACTGGGGCTGGATGATCCTACGGGGAAAAACGATGAGGAATTCAAGAAAACCATTGCCGCAATCCAAGGAAAAATACTTGAATTATGACAGATAGAGTAATGAGTATATTTACACAATAATTTAAGAGAACCCCGGCCGCTGCTCTGTTTTCAGAAGCAACGGCCGGGGTTTTCTTATCATCTATAAATCAATTCATTCAGCACAATTTCTTCCGCAGAATGTTTGATTTGGTTCATCGCGCCGACCCATGCCATCTGGTTCGTAGCTTTCAGGCTTTCAGTCACACCCTGTTTCGCGGCCATTTGCCGAATCAGCAGCTCTACCTGCTCACGGGCAGCGTTATCAATCTCGTTCAAATACGCTGTCAGCTTGCCAGCCAGCAACAGTTTCAGATACATTCCGCGCTGATGCTTCTGCAAGAAAGCCATGTGCATACGGCCATACTTGCCATAATGCGCAGGTTCTTCCTTCGGTACCCTCAAATCAGGATAATACATTCCGTCTGCACCCAGCGTATAGGTGCCGCCCATCTGCTCAAAAATTGACTTTTTCCATTTGCGTATCCTTTCCGGCTTTTATCAGCCTGTGCCGGTTGCAGATACGGTTCAGATTTGCTTCAATACACTTCCAATATCTGCATTGATGCAGATAGACTTTGCTTCAATCTCTTTCGGAGCATAGGCTTCTCCCAAGTTGATGCAGGCATAGGTAGCATCCGGCCACTCATTCGCCATGCGCCAGAAAGAGAATTTTACGATTGTCGGCGTATTCATGCCAGTACCTAAATCCAGAAACAGCGTTTTCAGCCCTTTGTGCCGACGCAGAAACTCCGAATAGCGCTCGGCGGCGATATGCCACCCCTCGTCCTCGACAAAGGTATCGTCGCAGCGCAAATTCATCGTCATCGGTCTGCCACAGATCGGGCAGTGCGGCACAAGCTCGCTCGGTACGCGCATACTCTTCTGCTGCTCGACCATCTGACGCACGGTTTCTTCGTTGTCGTAGGTTTTCTGGCAGCACGGCTGACTGCACTGGAACAGGCCGTAATCGCCCTGTGTGTAGAAAAGCCGCCCAATGTTTTTGTCGTAAGGATAGAAAAGCCCGCTTTCTGGAAACAGTGGTCCACATTGGTGGTCAGCACGAAATGGGCGCAGTACCCGTTTACGGTATTCGTCTTACAAGCTGGGGCAGACAGGAAGAAGTTCGGTCGGGATTTTCATATTCTCCTGCCGTTTGACCATTTCGAGGATCACGATTTCGTTATCAAAGGTCTCCTGACAGCACGGCTCGCTGCACTGGAACAGTAAGAACAGCCGCTTTTTATCAAAGCCCGCCTATTTTCTGAAAGCAGTGGTCAACGTTTGTGGTGATGACAAAATAGTCCTTGTCCCGCACCAGCTTCAAAAGGTCATCGTAGACCAGTTTGGGGGCATCCATATAGCGGTTGATGTAGATGTATCGGCTCCAATACGCCCAATGTCCTCCGGCGTGGCAAACGGATAAAAGCCACCGGAGTACATATCGTGGAACCGTATTCTTTCTCGAAGTCAGAAAAGTATTCCTCAAAGCGTTCGCCGCTGTAGGTGATGCCTGCGGCGGTAGACAGCCCTGCCCCCGCGCCGACGACCACGGCATCACAGTCCCGTAATGCTGCTTTCAGCCGTTCAATCGTCTCAGAGCTGCTTTTCGTAGATGGCTTTGTCCAAATCCTTGAAAACATTGAAGATCACCTTCTTGACACTGGTTTGCTTTTTGAGAAATTCTTTGACCGTCCGGACTGCAATCTCTGCCGCCAGATCGTTGGGAAAATGAAACTCACCCGTGGAAATGCAGCAGAACGCCACGCTTTCCAAGCTATTCTCCGCCGCCAGCTTCAAGCAGGAGCGATAGCAGGAGACCAGCAGCTCTTTGTCCTCTTTGGTTACTCGACCGCTGATAATCGGTCCGACTGTATGCAGCACATACCGGCAAGGCAAATTGAACGCCGGGGTGATTTTCGCCTGACCGGTGGGTTCGGGATGGCCCTGCTGTTCCATCAATTCCTCGCAGGCAAGGCGCAGTTCTACACCCGCAAAGGTGTGAATGGCGTTGTCAATGCAGCGATGGTTGGGAATATAGCAGCCGGTCATGCCGGAATTGGCCGCGTTGACGATGGCATCGCACTTGAGCGTTGTAATATCGCCTTGCCAGAGATACAGACCCGGCTGGATGGGTGTCAGGTCGGCAATATCCGTGATACCCTTTGCGGCGGTTTCGCCTTGCAGATAGGCGTCCTGTGTTTTCAGAAACTCCGCGTCCGTGCGCTGCGGCGCGCGAATATTCATCAGTCCCCGCAAAAGCCGCCTTTGGCTGTCCGACTCTGACGGAATACTCAAATCCCGATATTCCGGTCTCTCTTTCAATAGCGACTGTATGAGAAACAGCCTTTTTTCACTCTGGTTCATAGTTAAACCCTCTTTTCGATAACCTGCTTAGGGCAGGTTTCCGCACACCGCCCGCAGTGGAGACAATGGTGCTGGTCAATCGCCACAGGCTTCTTTGTAATGTCGATGCACTTCTGCGGGCAGACCGAGTAGCACAGCTTGCAGCCGATGCAGCCTTCGCCCACATAGTAGCCCGGTGTTTCCTGTGCCGCTTTGCCGATGGTGAAGCTGTCCCGGACGATGTGTGCCGGGTCGCTAATGTCAAAATACTCACCGTCCGCTTCATACAGGCGGAACACATCCAGCGCTGAACGGGTATCGCCGGGATAGATGGCCTGCATATAGGGGTTCTTCTCAAAGATCTCGTCCAGCTTTTCGCTGCCGATATCCCCGATCTTCCCCCGCAGAGAGATCGATATTTTATCCTTTGTTGCAGACAGGGCGATGAAGCCCTGCTCCATGAGCTGGGCGTAGAACGCCTTGCCCTTGGCGGTCAGAAAATAGACGCCCCGCTCGTCATAGAGCATCATGTCAATCACACGGGTCTGCGGATGCCCGTCTGCACCGATGGTGGCAATGGTGGTGGAGTGGATGCCCTCCACCAGCAGCTTCAGATACTCATTTCGTGTCATGGTTCATCAGCCTTTCAACACAGGGGTCAGTTTCTTATAGATCAGCATTGTCACGCCGCCGATGACAAGCCCTTTCAGCAGATTGAAGGGAAAGGCATTGAACAGCACCACATCCAGCTTGGTATGGATGAAGGGCAAGAGCTCGGCAAAGGAGGCAATGAGCTGATCCAGCGGCATAAAGCTCTCAAACAGCGGCAGCAGGATGAAGTAATTTGCCAGTGCTGCTGCAATACCCATAACGACGCTTGCAAGGACGCAGGCGACCAGCGCGGTTTTCTTCGTTTTATGGCGTTTATAGATGAAACCCGCAGTGACCACATAGGCTGCGCCCATCAGGAAGTTGGCAATCTCTCCAATGCCTCCCGTAGAGGTGGTCAGAAGCTGCAAGGCGTTTTTGACAAGTTCAATCAGCAGACCGGAGAGCGGTCCAAAGGCAAAGGCACCAATCAGTGCCGGAAAGTCCGACAGGTCCATCCTTGCAAAGGACGGCGAGAGAGGAACGGAAAACTCCACAAAGGCCAGCAGATAAGCGACTGCGGACAGCATGGCAGTCATAGAGATGGTACGGACGGAAAGAACAGCGGTCTTTCTGCTTTTGCGATGGAAACGGTATTCATGATTGCTCCTTGGAAAAAGATCTGCTGGGATTTGAAACAGCCCCACAGGATGGGTTTTCCTGCGAGGCTGCTTCCTCATATCTTCTTTCATCCGGACTATACCGTCGGCTGCGGATCGCATCAGGCGCTGCAAGCGCTTCGCAGGCTGTACTGCCGGTCAGAAATTTCACCTTGCCCCGAAGATTTAATTATTTCGTTCTGCTTAGAACTCGTAGGGAGGGTTGCCGGAGAAGTCAGCGATAACGCCGTGAGCATTATCCAGATAGAACACCTCAAAGATGGGGTTGGTAGCCTCTCCGTACTGACCCTTCACAATGGGGTTCTGGATGCACATTTCCTTGGCAGCCATGTTGTTCTCGAACACAGCCTTGCCGTGGAGACGAATCCACGCATAGTCCGGGCTGGAAACGGAGATCTCCACCTCCAAAAAATTTGGGGTTCTCCTGCATATCTTTGTAGACATCCTTCTGGTTGTTGGTGCAGAACCACAGACTTGCCGTCCAGTGCGGCGTTCAGACCGGACACACCATCGGCAATGCCGCTGTTGTGCTGGATGTAGGCATCACCATCAAAGTAATCCGGGGTCTTATCAAGGTTGTTGCCCTGCATGACATCGTAGAGGAAATTCTTGACCAGCTCGCGGTTTTCCTCGGTCTTGTCCAGATCCGTGACCTCCATCGTGCCGTCCGTCTGGGTGTGACCGGAGGGATTCGGCTCGGCCAGCGCCGCCAGATTGTCCCAATGCTCGGCGATCTTGCCGTCTCCGTCAAAGCGGAAGATGTCAAAGGCGACCTGCTCACCGACACCGGCAAAATTGTAAATCGTCTGCAAGAACACCTTGTCGCCGTCCTCAAAAGCACGAATGTTGTTCACAGTGGTTTTCACATCGGCGGATGCGAGATATTCCACGGAGCCGACAAAAGCATCCGCACCGGTGCCGTATGCCAGATTATGCTGGATGTAGCCATCCGCCAACAGGCTGCGGGCAGTGTCCGTATCGCCGGTGGCAAAGGTGTTGATGAGCGCCAGCGCCTTTTCGGTCTGGCTCTGCTCCTGCTGGACAGGCGTCGTCTGCTGGGTGTTTTCAGCGGGTGTTTTGGCAGCAGCGTCTTTGGCGCCGCACCCGGTCAGGATCGTTCCGATCATGGCAAGAGCCAGCGTGAGAGAAAGAATTTTTTTTCATTTTGAGTAACCTCCTTGGTAATTGGGCTTGCTTTCGTTTGCCTCTGGCATTATAATAATGCCGTAGCTCCAATTCGTAAAGTAAGCACAATATTGTGCCGTAGTTACCAAATAGAAACGAATGGGTAGTTACCAGAAAGAAACGATTGCGCCGTTACTGGATTTTCCGGCAATATGGCGCTTGAAAAAAATTTTTATGGGAGGGATTCAAATGAGCGAAGCAACCGCAAAAATGAACTTCCCGCCTGCCCCGTGGAGACTACCTTGACACTGATCGGAGACAAGTGGAAGGTGCTGATTCTCAGAGATTTAATGCCGGGAACAAAGCGGTTTGGAGAACTAAAAACGGGCTTGTCTGAGGTACGCCGGAAATGTATCGGAAAAAAAAGCCCATTCTGACCGCCCAGCTTCGGGCAATGGAGGAAAACGAGCTTGTTCACCGTGATATGGGGCGATGAAATTGCCGTTTTTCACTCACCCCACGCCTGCCATGAAGCCGCTGATTTTCTGCGCGGCTTCTTTTTTCATCCCTGCTGTCACATGAGTGTAGACATCCAGTGAAAATTCTGCCGAGGCGTGACCGAGAATCTCCGCGACCGTTTTCGGGTCAATACCACTCTGGATGGCAAGCGTTGAGAACGTGTGTCTGAGGTCGTGGAACCGGACGTGTTCTTCGATTCCCGCCTTTTCCAGCAGCTTCTTGTGAATCCGACCAACGCAATCCGGGCCATACATCCCGCCGGTCTTGGGTGATGGGAACATATATGGGCTGAACGGATGATTTTTACGATCTTCGACCAGCAGTCGAATCGCTTCGTCGCTGAGATAAATCTCTCGGACAGAATTTTCCGTTTTCGGTTCTGTCACGACCAGCTCCCCTTGCCGCGCGACACAGATTTTGATACAGTCAGCGTCTTCGTCTGCAAGTTCAGGTCACTCCATAATAGCGCCACCAGTTCCCACGTCGCAATCCGGTACTCAGTTCCAGATAGAACATCGGCAGGACGCCCCATTCCTCCGCCGCTTTCAGGTAATCCCGAATCTTCTCCGGCGGGATGATCTGCATTTTCTTCTTTTCCTTCTTCGGCAGGCGGCAGCCGTTTGCGGGATTGTACGGAATCAGTCGCTCCGTCACCGCTTGCTCCAAGCATTGCCGCAGCATCGTATGCAGCCCTCGAATTGTCTTGTTGCTGAGACTCAGATCGTCCGATTTTTTCGTACCGCTGCACTCTGCCGTGCGCCTTCGTCTCATTGTAGAATTTCTGGATTTGCAGCGTTGTAAGTGCTGTCAGTTTGATGTCCCCGATGTGCGGCACAATATGTTGGTCGATGTAGTTTTTGTAGTATGCCGCCGTGGATGCGCGGACGGACGGCTTTGCGTAGTTCTCGTACCAGAGCTGCGCCCATTCGCCAACCGTGTAGTCGCGTCGCTTCGTGATGTCGATCTTTTCGAGTTCTTCCATCGCCTTTTGCAGCTTCTCTTTGCATTCGCGCTGCGTCCGCGCGAGGACGCTCTTTGCGATTGGTTTCCCCGTCTCCGGATCGATGCCCGCTGTGTAGCGCCCCCTCCCAGCGGCCGTCCTTGCGTTTGCGGATGTTGCCCTCTCCGTTTGCCCGTTTCTTCGCCATTTGCATTCCCCTTTCCGTTTTGGTAACACAAACAACTACCACAGAAAAGGGATAAAGTCTAGAAAATTTTTTGAAAATTTCGGACATTTTTCAGGGGTTTCCATTTCAGGAAAAAAAGCCCATTCTTTGTTTACTGCGGCGCAGTTTTTGCGCCGCTAAATCCCCCAGAAGTAGCTCTGACTGCGCTCTTAGAAATAGTTATGTAAACTCATATCCTCATTTGTATTACACGCCCAAGACATTCAGGATTTACAGACCTTGTTCATAACGTGATGCACGCATTCCGTCCGACCAACGAGCTTGCCCGCATGGACTTTTCGATCTCCCCGGAAGGAGACGTTAGCTGGTACACCGGTACATTCTCTACCGACGAAAAATTGCGGGTCGGGAGGATCTGTGCGGCGAGCATTACGCGGTGCCCGCGGTGCACGCCTGCCACCTGGAAAACAACACCTGTTTTGCGTATATGGACGGCCGCCGCATGGTGGTGTACTCCTGCAATCAGGTGCCCCATACGCTACGGCTCAACATCGCTGAGGCCATCGGAATGCCGCTCGGCGATGTGCGGGTGGTAAAGCCTTTTTTGGGCGGTGGCTTTGGCAACAAGCAGGATACCCTGTATGAGCCGCTGGTGGCGCTGGCCTCGCAGAGGCTCGGAGGGCGCTGCGTCGCCATCACGCTGAGCCGCGAAGAGACATTTGTCAATACCCGCACCCGGCACGGCTTTGACATGACCATCGCCGCAGCGGCCGACGAGGCAGGAGATTTGACCCATCGCGGCATCCGCATCAATTCCAACGGCGGCTCCTACGCGGCGCACACGCATGCGGTGGCGGCCTATGCAGTCACCAGCAATTTTCAGACCTACAAGGCCTCAGCCGTGCAGATTGGAGAGTCCTCCACGGTCTATACCAACCTGCCCTCTGCGGCGGCGATGCGCGGGTATGGAATCCCGCAGCTGAATTTTGCCATGGAGTCGCAGATGGAAGACATCGCGCGGCGAAACGGCTGGGACCCGATTGATTTCCGCCTGCAAAATATCAACGAGGCGGGCTTTGTCGACCCCTTTGACAAATTTACGGTGCGAACTTGCGGTCTGCGCGAATGTGTGGAGCAGGGGCGGCGGCTTTGTGATTGGGATCGCAAGCGCAAAGAATATGACGCGTTCAACAAGACCTCTCCCAACCTGAAAAAAAGGTCTTGGCATGGCGCTTTTTTTCCCACAAAATCGGCGTCTATCCGCTCCAACTGGAAAGCGGCTCGTGCCGCATTGTGATGAACGAAGACGGAAGCGCGCAGATCATGGTAGGCTGCGCGGAGCTTGGCCAGGGATCCGATACGGCTATGTGCCAGATTGTCTCCCAGATCACAACGATTCCGGAGCAGAAGCTGAGTGTCTGCTCCGCGCAGGATACGGACATTACACCCTACGACAACGGAGCTTACGCCTCCCGTCAGACGTATATTTCCGGAAGCGGCGCAAAGCTGGCGGCGGAAAAGTTGGTAGATAAGATTCTGACGCACGCTGCCCGTACATACAAGCTTCCCAAAGGCGAGCTGCGGCTTGCATCGGAGCAGATCTGGCATCGTGACAGCGCCGTCTGCACGCTGGCGCAGCTTTGTACCTACATCAATTTCGTCAACGACCAGAAAACAGACACCGACCATATCACGGCGGAGGCCACCTTTACCATGAAGAACATCTGCCTTGCATACGGCGTTAGCTTCATGGATCTGGAGGTGGACGTGCCGATGGGCAAGGTGAAAATCCGGAAGGTTTACTGCCTGCAAGACAGCGGCAAAATCATCAATCCCCAGCTGGCAGAGGGCCAGATGCACGGCGGCGTGGCCATGGGAATCGGCTACGCGTTGGGAGAGCAGATGCTCTTTGACGCAGCGACCGGACGGCCGCTCAACAACAACCTGCTGGATTATAAAATTCCCACCTGTATGGATATTCCCGACATGGAAATCCGCTTTGTCGAAACGCACGAGGATTCCGCCCCTTCGGAGCCAAGGGACTGGCAGAGCCGCCCCTGATTCCCCAGGCAGCGGCGGTTTCGGAATGCAATTTTGCACGCCACAGGCGTTGGCATGCACAAGCTTCCCATGAATCCGCAGAATCTGGTGCACGCGTTTGGCGAGGCGGGTCTGATTGCGCAGTGAAAGGAGTGGCCTATGTATGATATCAAAGAGACCTTCCGGGCAAATTCCGTCCCGGAAGCGCTGGAACTGTACTGCGGGCGCATCCCGGCGCCATACCGGTCTGCGGCGGAACGGATGTGATGATTCATCTCAAAGAGCGAAAGCTCCGGCAGGCTGCGCTGGTTGGCATTATGGACATTGCTTCTCTGCAAGGAATCTATTTGGAGCAAACCGGCGATTTGTTCATCGGCTCCGGCACCTGTTTTGACAGCATTTATCAAAACCCGCTTGCAAGAGCGTGCGTGCCGATGCTGGCCGACGCCTGCAATCAGGTGGAAGCCCCCAGATCCGCAGCATCGCGACCATCGGCGGCAATCTCTGCAACGGCGCAGTCAGCGCAGACAGTGTGCCGTCGCTTCTGGTACTGAACGCCGAGCTGGAGCTGACGTCGCTGGAAGGAAAACGGGTGGTAAAGGCGGTGGACTTCCATACCGGGCCGGGAAAAACCGTACTGGAAACGGACCGCGAGCTTTTTGACCGGCATTCGCATTCCCAAAGCGTCCTATGAAGGCCACGGTGGAAAATACCTCAAATTCGGTCAGCGAAACGCCATGGAAATTGCTACGCTCGGCTGCGCGGTCAACTGCGCGTTGTCGCCGGATGGAACCATCCGCGATTTTGCCATTGCCCTTTTGGCGTGGCCGCTCCGCGTCCGATCCGCTGCGCAAAAGCGGAATCGCTGATGCTGGGCAGGCGACCAACTGGCGCACTGCTGAAAGAGCTTCGGAGGGCGGTGCTTTTGGAGTGTGCGCCCCGCGAATCGTGGCGTGCCTCGCTCGAACTGCGCACGCAGCTGATTCAGGAACTGGCGGAGCGGGCGTCGCGCTGCGCCATCGAACACGCAGGAGGGAGCCTTGATGATTAAAGTGATCTATTGTACCGTCAACGGAAAGGTCAGGGAGATTGCTGTCGACGAGCGGGAGAGCCTGACCGATATGCTGCGCCTGCGGCTTGGTCTGACCAGCGTGAAAAAAAGGCTGTGAGGCCGGAGAGTGCGGCGCCTGTACGGTGCTGATCGACGGTGTGGCCAAAAACAGCTGCATTCTGCTGGCCGTCTGGGCCGATGGCCATGAGATCATCACCGTCGAGGGCATCCGCGGCAAAAACGGGCTGCTGCATCCGGTTCAGCAGGCGTTTGTGGACGAAGCGGCAATCCAGTGCGGCTTCTGCACCCCCGGGCTGGTGCTGACCGGCGTGGAGCTGGTGAACAGCGGAAAACGATATACCCGTGAGCCGCTGCGGGAAAAAATCTCCGGCCATCTGTGCCGCTGCACGGGCTATGAGAATATTCTGAACGCATTGGAAAAAGTTGTCGGCGTCGACAGCCAGCCGACCGCCTGATGGAAAGGAGCATGCTATGGAACGCCTGACAGACTATCTGCGGCTTGCAAATCAGGAGGCCAAAACAGCCAGAGCCGGCGGCAACACCCCTTTGGGGCCATTCTGGTGGACGACGTGACGGGTGAGGTGCTGATGCGCCAGGGCAACGCCGAAGGCGACACCCACGACGCCACGGCACACGCTGAATTCGTGCTTGCCAGCAGGGCCAGCCGGACGTATTCCAAAGAAAAGCTGTGGAAGTGCACGCTGTATACAACCTGTGAGCCGTGCCCGATGTGTACCGGCGGCATCTACTGGGCCAATATCGGCCGCATCGTTTACGGCATCAGCGAAGCGCGCCTTCTCGAGCTGACGGGAGCCGACGACAAGAACCCGACCTTCTCCATGGGAGCCGATAAGGTCATCACCGCAGGGCAGAAGGCCATCCGGCTGGAAGGCCCGGTTCTCGAAATGGAGACGGAAATTGTAGCGGTGCACGAGGGATTCTGGAATAAAAAGTGAGGGAGCATCCGATATGCGAACGCTTGAAGAAATCAAACGTACCGTTGAAACAGGCCTTGGCCGCTTTCCCTGCGATCTGAAGCTTGCCAACGTGCAGCTGGTGAATGTATTCTCCGGCGAAATATACCCCACGGATATTTACATTCAAAACAAGCGCGTGGTGTCCATTGAACCGGGACTCACGCTCGAGGCGGAGAAAAACGTGGACTGCGGCGGCGCTTACGCGGTGCCGGGCTTTATTGACTCGCACATGCATTTTGAGTCCACCATGCTCTCGCCGGAGGCTGGCCACTGTGGTTGTTCCGCAGGGAACAACCACGCTGTGCGCCGATTTGATGGAAATTGCCAATGTGGCAGGAGAGGAAGGTCTGCGGGCGATGCTGACCTGCATGGACCGCCTGCCCTACCGCATGCTGATTGAAGTCTCCTCCCGCGTACCCACCGCACCGGGACTGAGACAACCGGCGCGGAGCTGGGGGCGCAGCAGGTGGCAGAGATTATGGACTGGCCGGAATCGATCAGTCTGGGCGAGCTGGATCCCTCCAAGATTCTCTTTGTCAAGGAGGAGTATCTGCAAAAAATCGCCGACACATCTCGCGGCGCAAAATCGTCAACGGTCACGCCATAGGCCGGCTGGGACAGGAACTGAACGTATACGCCTCCAGCGGCATTTCGGACGATCACGAGTGCGTGACGCCGGAGGACTGATGAAAGTTATCCACACGCAGGAGCAGGCGCTGGTCTTCGAGAAGTTCATGAATGAGGATGCATACCAGATCGGCACGAAAATCAAGCAGGGCGCGGAAAAGCTCGGCCATGACGTGGTCAATTCGATCTCCCTTGGCGACGAGCAGCTGTTCTATTACGCGATACAGTCGATCCGCCCCATCAACCTCAGCTGACTTGGCAGAAAGATCCGCACAGCCAACATGTTCCGGCAGAGTTCGTATCTGGTCGGCCTGGAGATGGCAGCCAGCGGCGATACGTTTGCCGATTCCGGTCTGGAACCTGCAAAGTTCGCAGGTGTAGGCGGCTGCTTCCCGATTAACCTCAAAGGCCGCGGCTTCATTGGTGCCATTGCCGTTTCTGGCATGGAGCAGCAGGAAGATCATTGGCTGGTCGTTGATACCATCAGTCAGTATCTCGGCGTGGCGGTAGAGTCTGTACTGCCGCTCTTTAAATAAGAATAAGCGACTGCCGGTGCGTACGCCTGTGCGTTAAGGAACAGGCTTGCGCGCCGGCTTTGCTGCGCCCCAGGCGAGCGGCGCGGGGGCTTGAAAATGGTGAACTTGGAACAATATAGAACAGCTGAGAGGGCTTTTGCGGAATTCTGCCGGAAAAGCGAAAAAAAACTTGACAATCGCCGCGCGATCTTTTATAATGCATCGAGCGCCAAAACACAGGAGGTCAGTTATGCGGATTTGTTTCAAGCATGCCCAGGTATGGAAAGACGGCTCGCTCCGTCCGGCAGATGTTCTTGTTTCAGACGGCAGAATTGTTTCTATCGGAGATCGTGTTTCCTGCCCTACGGATACTGTTTGTATTGAAGTTCATAACGCAGTTATTTTTCCCGGTTTCGTTGATGTGCATGTCCATCTTCGTGAGCCGGGATTTTCTTATAAGGAGACGGTCCGCACCGGAACACTCGCAGCGGCGCACGGCGGCTTTGCCCACGTGGCGGCGATGCCGAACCTGAACCCGGTGCCGGACTGCAAGGCGTCACTGGAAGAGGAGAGCTGCGCCGTATCCGGGAAAGCGCCTGCGTGCATGTGCACCCCTACGGCGCAATTTCCGTCGGGCAAAAGGGCGAGCAGCTGGCGGATCTGGACGCGATGGCCCCGGAGGTAATTGCATTTTCCGACGATGGAAAGGGCGTACAGTCGGAGAGCCTGATGCGCGAGGCGATGGAGCAGTGCAGAAGGCTTGGGAAAATTCTGGCCGCGCACTGCGAGGACAATCGCCTGCTTCGCGGCGGCTATATCCACGACGGCGCATATGCAAAGACCCACAGCCACCGGGGCATTTGCTCCGAGAGCGAGTGGGGCCAGATTGCGCGCGATGTGCGCCTGGCAGAGGAGACAGGCTGTGCATATCATGTGTGTCACGTCTCCACGAAGGAAAGTGTTTCGATCATCCGGGAGGCAAAACGGCGCGGCGTAAATGTAACATGCGAGACAGGACCGCATTATCTGACCTTTACGGAGGATGATTTGCAGGAGGACGGACGGTTCAAGATGAATCCGCCGCTCAGAAGCAGGGAAGACCGCGACGCGCTGATCGAGGGACTTCTGGATGGAACGATTGACATGATTGTGACCGATCACGCGCCACACAGCCGGGAAGAAAAAGCCCGCGGACTGGAAAAAAGCGCGATGGGCGTTGTGGGTCTGGAAACCTCCTTTGCCGCCTGCTACACAAGCTTCGTGAAGCCCGGCGTTCTGCCGCTCAGAAAGCTTGTGGATCTGATGCACGACGCGCCGATGCGCCGCTTTGGCTGCGGCACAGAGCTTGCCATCGGGCAGCCGGCAGATCTGACAGTCTTCAACCTGAGCGAGAGCTATGTAGTAGAGCCGGAACAGTTTTTGTCGATGGGTCGGGCAACGCCGTTTGCAGGCGTCACGCTCACCGGCGTATGCAAGATGACAATGATTGATGGAAAGATCGTCTGGAAGGAGGAAACGCTTTGAACGAAGTACGCTTTACACTGACAGAAAACGCGCGGCTTGCGCCGAATGTGTACCGGCTACGTTTGGCAGGGGACGCCTCGGCCATCACCGCGCCGGGACAGTTCCTGGAGCTCAGTATTCCGGGCTTTTTCCTCAGACGGCCGCTTTCCGTCTGCGACTGGGAGGACGGAAGTGTCACAATTTTATACCGCGCGGTCGGAGATGGCACAAGGGCGCTGGCCGAAATGAAGCCTGGTAAGACGATTGATGCGCTGTGCGGTCTTGGAAATGGATTTGACGTGACGGCGTGCGGAGAAAAGACGCTTGTGATCGGCGGGAGGCATCGGCGTGCCGCCGATGTACAGCCTTGCAAAGAGGCTCCTTGCGGCTGGGAAAACACCGGCTGCAATTCTTGGATTTAATACGGCGAGCGAGATTTTCTACAAAGAAGAATTTGAAGCGCTTGGAATTGAGACGATTCTTGCAACCGCCGATGGAAGCGTGGGTAGCAAAGGCTTTGTAACAGATGCGCTGCCGGAAGCGTTTGACACATTCTGTGCCTGCGGGCCGATGCCGATGCTGCGCGCGCTGTGCGCCAGGACGAAAAGCCGGGCTTTTTGAGCCTGGAAGCGCGGATGGGCTGCGGCTTTGGCGCGTGCATGGGTTGCACCATTGAGACAGCACATGGGCCGAAACGGGTCTGCAAGGAAGGCCCCGTATTCCGAAAGGAGGAACTGATATGGTGAGGGCAGCAGTTTCACTCTGCGGCATTGAGCTCGACAACCCCGTCATTCCGGCCAGCGGAACCTTTGGCTACGGGTACACGTTTGCAGAGCTCTACGATATCGATTGCCTTGGAACCTTTTCCTTTAAAGGAACAACACGCGAGCAGCGCCTTGGAAACGCGCAGCCGCGCATTGCAGAGGCGCCCGGCGGTATGCTCAACGCCGTGGGCCTGCAAAACCCGGGTGTGGACGCGGTGATAGCAGAAGAGCTTCCGCGGCTCAAGCAGGTTTTTCACAAGCCAGTCATGGCGAATGTGAGCGGGTTTTCGATCGAAGAGTACGTTGAGGTCTGCCGGAAGCTTGACGCATGCGAGCAGGTCGGCTGGCTGGAAGTGAATATTTCCTGCCCGAACGTCCACGGCGGCGGCCTCGCCTTCGGAACGGATCCGAAAGCTGCTGCAAGCGTCACAAGGGCAGTAAAGGCTGCGGTCAAAAAGCCCGTTATTGTGAAGCTTTCTCCGAATGTCACAAGCATTGCGGATATCGCCAGGGCGTGCGAAGACGCGGGCGCGGACGCGGTGAGCTTAATCAACACGGTGCTTGGCATGCGCATCGACCTGCGCGCGAAGCGGCCGCTGCTGGCAAACAAAACGGGCGGCATGTCCGGTCCAGCAATTTTTCCGCTTGCCGTGCGGATGGTCTGGCAGGTCTATGAGGCGGTCAGAATTCCGATCATCGGCATGGGCGGCGTGACGCGCGCGGAAGATGTGCTGGAGCTGATGCTGGCCGGAGCAACGGCGGTGGAGGTCGGCGCGGCAAACTTGGTGAATCCCTATGCCTGCCGCGATATTGTCCGGGATCTTCCGCAGGCAATGCAGAACTACAACATACAGAATCTGAAAGATATCATAGGAGGTGCACACCATGGGTAAAGACGTAATCATCGCTCTGGATTTTGACAGCCGCGAAAAGACGCTGGCCTTTCTCGATCAGTTCACAGACCGCAAGCCGTTTGTGAAGATCGGCATGGAGCTGTTCTATGCCGAGGGTCCGTCCATCGTCCGCGAAATCAAGGCAAGGGGTCACAAAATCTTCCTGGACCTCAAGCTCCACGACATTCCGAACACGGTCAAAAAGGCGATGGCGGTGCTCTCGGCGCTTGATGTGGATATGGTGAACCTGCACGCGGCAGGCACGCGCGCGATGATGACAGCCGCTCTGGAGGGTCTTACCCGCGCAGACGGAACGAGACCGCTTCTTATTGCCGTTACGCAGCTGACCTCGACAAGCCAGCAGAGCATGGAAGAGGAGATTGAAATTCACAAGGAGCTTTCCGAGGTCGTCATCGACTACGCGAAAAACGCGGAGCTGGCGGGACTTGACGGCGTGGTCTGTTCGCCGCTGGAGGCAGGCAAGATTCATGAGGCCTGCGGCAAACACTTTGCCACGGTCACACCCGGCATCCGCTTTGCAGACAGCAAGGCAGACGACCAGGTGCGCATCACAACTCCGGCACGCGCACGGGAGATTGGCTCTGACTACATTGTAGTTGGCCGTCCCATTACCCAGGCGGCCGACCCGGTTGCGGCGTATCTGCGGTGCGCAGAAGAGTTCGTGGGGTAAGCGATGCAGGAGCGTATCATTTTATTCGATCTGGACGGCACGCTGACCGACTCCGGCCCCGGCATTATGAAGGCCTCGCAGTTTGCGCTGCACGCGTATGGGGTGGCGAGAGACTGGCAGGAGCTTGACTTTTTTGTCGGGCCGCCGCTTGACGAGACATTCGGTCAGTTTATGCCGAAAGAGGATATCCCGGGCGCGATTGACCAGTTCCGCGTGTACTACCATGACGTCGGATGGTTAGAGAACGAGCCGTACCCGGGTGTGCGCGAGATGCTGGACACGCTGCAAAAAAACGGCTTTCGGCTGTTTGTGGCAACCTCGAAGCTCGAGAGCATGGCCGTGCAGGTGCTGGGGCATTTCGGCCTGGCGCCGTATTTTGAAGCGATCTGCGGCGCGCCGGGCGATAATACGCAAGCAGGAAAAAAGGTGAATGTAATCCGCGCGGCGCTGCAAAAAGCAGGCTGCACCAACCTTACGCAGGCGATGATTGTGGGCGACCGCAAGCACGATATCATTGGCGGCAAGCTGGCAGGCATCCGGACAGCCGGAATTTTGTACGGCTACGGAAGCCGGGAAGAGCTTGCGCAGGCAGGCGCAGATCTGATCTGCCGGACACCGGAGGAATTTACGAAGATCATGTTGTCAGAACAACAGGAGGACAAGCGCATGAACGCAACAGAACGCAAAATAGCAGAGGATTTACTTTCCATCCGCGCCGTATTTTTCCGGCCGGACGAGCCGTTTACCTGGGCCAGCGGCATCAAGAGCCCGGTCTACTGCGACAATCGCCTGATTCTCACTGCACCCGATGTGCGCACGGAGGTGGAGACAGCGATCATGCAGACCATTGAGCGCGAATATCCGCAGGCGGAGGTGCTTATGGGCACGAGCACGGCAGGTATCGCGCACGCGGCCATTGTCGGACACATGATGAAGCTTCCAATGGGCTATGTCCGCGGCTCGAGCAAGGACCATGGCCGGCAGAACCAGATCGAAGGAAGACTTGAAAAGGGTCAGAAGGTCGTAGTGGTGGAGGACCTCATTTCCACCGGCGGAAGCGTTCTGGACGTGGTGAAGGTTCTGCGCGCGGCTGGCGCGGAGGTGCTCGGTGTGGTGAGCATCTTCACCTACGGCATGAAAAAGGGTCTCGAGCGGCTGGCCGCGGCAAATGTGAAGAACGTGAGCCTGACAAATTTTGATGTGATCGCTGCTGTTGCAGCGGAGCAGAACTATATCAAGCAAGAAGACGTTGTCCGGCTGATTCAGTTCCGGAACAACCCCGCAGACGAATCATGGATTGGAGGTAACAACTGATATGAACCATCTGATTGACATTTTGCAGCTGAGTACGCAGGAAATCGACGAGCTGGTCGAAAAGGCCAAGGATATCATCGCAAACCCCGAGGCATATGCCCACAAGTGCGACGGTAAAATTCTGGCCACGCTCTTCTTTGAGCCTTCGACCCGTACAAGACTGAGCTTTGAATCGGCCATGCTGAGCCTGGGCGGCAAGACACTCGGCTTCTCGTCCGCTAGCAGCTCTTCCGCAGCAAAGGGCGAGAGCGTAGCGGATACGGTGCGCACGGTCAGCTGCTACGCAGACATCATTGCCATGCGCCACCCGAAGGAGGGCGCGCCACTTGTCGCTTCGATGCGCTCGGAGGTTCCGGTCATCAACGCAGGCGACGGCGGACACAACCATCCGACCCAGACGCTCACAGACCTTCTGACAATCAACCGCGAAAAGGGCCGCTTCAACGATCTGACGGTCGGCTTCTGCGGAGACCTCAAGTTTGGACGCACGGTTCATTCGCTCATCAGCGCGCTCAGCCGCTACACCGGCATCAAGTTTGTGCTTGTCTCGCCGGAGGAGCTGAAGCTGCCGAGCTATGTGAAAAACGAGGTCATCAAGAAGAACAACATCCCTATGAGCAGACGACCGATCTGGAATCCGTGATGCCGGAGCTTGACATTCTCTACATGACCCGCGTGCAGCGCGAGCGCTTCTTCAACGAGGAAGACTATCTGCGTCTGAAAGACAGCTATATCCTGACGCCGGAAAAGCTCAAAACCGCGAAGCAGGATCTGTGCATCTTGCACCCGCTGCCCCGTGTCAATGAGATTTCCGTCGCGGTCGACGACGACCCGAGAGCCTGCTATTTCAAGCAGGTTCGCAACGGCCGGTATATCCGCATGGCTCTGATTATGAAGATGCTTGGTATCGAATAAGGGAGGTACTGAAAGATGATTATTGATGCAATTTCCAATGGCATTGTCATTGACCACATTACTGCCGGTAAGGCCATGTATTTATATAAGGTACTGGAGCTTGACAAGCTCGATTGCTCGGTGGCGCTGCTCAAAAACGTTGTCAGCAATAAGCTTGGCCGCAAGGACATCATCAAAATTGACCGCATTCTGGATCTGGACTGGGACGTGATCGGCTATGTTGACCCGGGCATTACGGTGAACTTCATCAAGGACGGCAAGCAGATGGAAAAGCGCCAGCTCAAGCTCCCGACGCGGATCAAAAATGTCATCCACTGCAAAAACCCGCGCTGCATAACCTCCGTGGAACAGGAGCTTCCGCAGGTATTCACGCTGACCGACCCGGCGACACGCACATACCGCTGCCTGTATTGCGAGGCAAAGGCAGAAAACGCCTGATTGAAAGAATCGTAAAAACACAACAGCCACCGGCTTCGCCGGTGGTTGTTCTTATGCGGGCATATTTCCACAGGTTCTTGCGATAGTTCAGGTCGCAGGAAACGGTAATGCCGCGCTTTTGGCTTCCTGTACAGACTCCAGCGACAGCGCCATCGCGGATTCGGAGATTGCAGGCGTAATACCCGTGATGTGAAACCACTCCACGCCCTCGAAGGCTTTATCCCAGTCGATATCGCCGGGCTTCGCCATGGCGATGGCCGACCATGCGCGGTCATAGATCACGCGGCTGGGAAGCTGGTTTGCGCCGCCTTCGACATAGTAGACGCCAAAGCGGCCGTCTCCGGTGACGATGCGGGAGGTGTCAACACCGAAGCCGCGCAGCTCCCGAACGCAGGCATCCGTGATATCGCCGTTTCGTCGATGCAAGCTCCATATCCCTCGCCCCGCCGCAAGCGGCAGATCTCGTCCAGTCCGCTGCGTCTCCTCTTTCGACCGAACCCGCTACGCTGGGCTTCGGTCGAATTTTGTGCCGCACGTCGGCGCAACGTCCGTTTTCTGGTGCTTAGCGGGTACGCGCTCGACTGTACCCTCAAAAGCCGCACAAGCCGCCGACACGGGTTCGACGGCGTGGTAATCTTTGCTTACAGCGGCGCAGATTCTGTGCTTTTCCGGCCTATGCAAAAAACAGAATATTCATATTGCCGCCTATCGGAAGTGTTCCGATAGGCGGCGAAGTGTTTATATCAAGGAATGTTTTCCGTATGCGTTTTTTATCCTTTGACGGAGCCGGCGGTGACGCCTTTGACGATATAGCGCGAGAGGAAGATGTACACGAGCAGCACCGGCAGGATGGCAAGGAGGATGAACATATACACCTTGCCGAGGTCAAACTTCGAGTAGTCCGCCGCGCGCAGCTGCGCGATCATGATGGGGACGGTTTTCATTTCCGCTTTATCGAGCAGCAGAGCGGGCAGGAAGTAGTTGTTCCAGGACTCGACGAACGTGAAGATCAGCTGCACGGAGATGGCAGGCTTCAGCATGGGCAGCACGATTCGGTTGAAGGTGAAGAACTCGCCCGAACCGTCGACACGCGCAGCCTCCACGATCTCCATGGGCAGGACGCTCTTCATGTACTGGATCATGTAGAAGAACACGACCGGCGCCGCGATGCCGGGGAGGATCAGCGGCAGATAGCTGTTCGTCAGCTTCAGCTTGTAGCACAGCTGGACAAAGCCCGCGGCGGAGACCTGCTTAGGAATGACCATGACGGCCATGATGAACAGGAATGCGAGCCGCTTGAGCTTAAATTGTAGGCGTGCAGGCCGTAGGCGGTCAGCGCGGAAAAATAGGTGGACAGAATGGCCGTCGCGGCTGCGATGATAAAGCTGTTGAGCATTCCGCGTGGGATGTTGATGGAGCTGTCATTCCATGCGTTTTTGAGATTCTCCAGGAAATGCCCCTGTGGCAGTGCCTTGAAGCCGCCCTGAAGGTCTGCGTTGGTACGCGAGGCGTTGACGATCAGCATATAGAACGAGAACAGGCACAAAATCGAAAGGAAGATCAGCAGCGCATAGACCAGCACACGGCTGACGGTCAGCATGGCGTGGGCTTTGCGGCTGTCCGTGGAATTCTTCTTCATTGCGAGCGCCTCCTTAGTTTTCTTCCTGCTTCGTCAGCGACTTGAACACCACAAGGCTCAGAAGGCCCGTGATGATAAAGATCACGACGGAAATCGCGCCAGACATGCCGTAGTTCTTGCTTGTCTTGAGGTAATTGTTGAGGTACATGACGAGCGTTGTCGAGGTGCGGTTCGGTGTGCCAAGCCCATTGGTCAGCACCTGCGGCACATCGAACATCTGCAGACCGCCGATGAGCGCCGTGATGACCGTATAGACGAGGATCGGTGTCAAAAGCGGCAGCGTCACCCGGAAGAACACCTGCAGCGACGTCGCACCGTCGATGTTTGCCGCCTCAAACAGGCTCTGGTCGATGCCCATGATGCCGGCCATGAGCAAAATTGTCGTGTTGCCGAACCACATGAGGAAGTTCATCAGGCAGATGAGCCCGCGCACGGTAAAGCGGATGTTGAAAAAGTCGATCGGCGCATCGATCCAGCCGAGCTGCGTCAGGATCTGGTTGATCGGACCGACGTTGGAGAACAACATATAAAACAGCATCGCGAACGCCGATGCCATGATGAGGTTCGGCATATAAATGACGGTCTTAAAGAACTGCTGGCCCTTGATCTTCAGGCGGTAGCTCGTAAAGAAGCACGCGAGCATCAGCGAGATCACGACCTGCGGGATCGCGCCGCAGACCCAGAGTGCACGATCGTATTTCCCGCATATTTCAGGATGTCAATCGTGCCGTTTTTATCCGGGCGTAAAGAGCGTGATGTAGTTTTTCAGGCCGACGAAATTCGGCCCGACCTGCGTCAGACCCTCCCTGTAGTTTTCAAAAAAGCTGTTGTAGATCGTCAGCAGCTGCGGCGCGAAGTGAAACAGCGCATAGGCCAGAAAGAACGGCGCGATAAAAATATAGCCCCACTTTGCATAGCTGATTTTGGATCGTTTGGTTTTCAATTTGGGTGCTTTTGTCGTCTGCATCAGATCTCCTCCTCTTATTCTCAGACGTAGTTCCCAGCGGGGGAATCGACTGGGAAACGACCGGTTCGGAAACGCGCCTGAAATCGGTGCCGGGGCAGGGCGTTCGCCCTGCCCCGGGAAGCCGTAGGATTTACGGAGTGACGATGGTCGGATACTTTTCGTTGATGTACTTATAGAAGTTGCTCATGGCCTCGTCCTCGGTGACGGTGCCCTTGCAGTACTCTCTCCAGTTGGCCTGCAGGCCCTCGTTGAGCAGCTGGTCATAGATGGTGTGGTTTTCAAACTTGATGTTCTTGGCAAGGTCACAGAACAGGGCGATGTCGTTCTGGCCGCCGAGGAAATCGCTGCCGTAGGCCGGGTCCTGCGCGACAGTCTCGTTGACCTTCTGGTTATTGGAGAACTGCGCCTCGTTCTTGACCAGATTCGTGCAGACCTCTTCATTGTTGATGAAGGTGTTCATGATATCGGCAACCATGGTGGGGTTATCCGTACCGGCAGGAGCCAGCAGCCACGTGCCGCCCCAGAAGTGTGCCTGCGGGCCTTCGCAGATCGCCCAGTCGCCGAAGCAGCCCTTGTCTGCGTCCTGTGCGTTGCCCATGGAGAAGTTGAAGTACCAGGCCGGCCCGAAGTAGCACATGGCCTTGCCCTCGCCGAACATCTGCGCGGTGCACTCATCGGACCAGATATCGCAGTCCTGCGTGTAGCCGTTGTCGGAGAAGTCCTTCGCCTGCTGCATCCAGGTCTGGATGGCCGGGTCGATCTGGAGGTTGTTGTTTGCGTCGACCCACGGTTCGGAAACGTTGTTGGAGAAGACACGGTAGGTAGCAGCCTCGGAAGCGGTCATCAGATAGCCCTTGGCCTTGGCATCAGCCGCGACAGCATTGAACTTGTCCCAGCTGTTCAGCAGCTCCTGGACCTCGGCGGGATCGTCGGTGCCCAGAACGTCCTTGGCGATGGAGCGGCGGTAAATCAGAGCCGCCGGGCAGCACTGGAAGGATACGCCCTTAACGACGCCGGAAGCATCAGACGCAGCCTGCACGGTATATGCATAGGTGCTGGAGAAATCGGTCACGCCGAGGGCGGTGACGTCCTGCGTGACGGGAGACTCGGTATACTTCTGGATGTAGTCGGCCTCAGCGAGGAACAGGTCGACCTTGTCGTCTGCAGAAGCGTTCTCCTGATTGAGAAGAGCCTCGTCGAGCTTGTCCTGATAGGCGCCATCGGCGCTCGGGGTGATGATCCAGTTGACGGTCACGCCTTCGGGAACGGTGTAGTACTTCTCAAAGAAGCCCTTGAACTCTTCGTTCCAGGCGTAGATGTTGAAGACCTTGCCGTCCTCGGAAGCGGGTTCCGCGGCGGGTGTCTCTTCGGCGGCGGTGTTTTCGTCGGTCTTGGCAGGCTCAGCCGTATCCGTGGAAGCGGCGGGCGTGTCGGTCGTCGTTTCCTTGCTGGCGCAGCCTGTAAACACAGCTGCGAGCATCAGAACTGCAAGAAGCAGCGCAAGATACTTTTTCATTTGAATTCCTCCTGTAAAAAATAATAGTTGACAGTTTGATCTATGTGCACTGCCTCACGGCAGAAAGCACCATACTTAAATCGCACGGACAGAGCCTCCCTCTACCAGCTTGCCCGGAATGAGGATCCGATCGACCAGCGCGGTACGCGGCTTTTCGATGAGTTCGATGAGCTTCGCGGCAGCGGTCTTGCCAAGCGCGGCCGTATCCTGACGATAGGTAGTCATCGCCGGATTCGTAACGCTTGCAAGCTGGATGCCGTCGTAGCCCGCCGCGCTGACGTCTTCGGGAAGACGAAGCCCCATGCGGCGGATGGCGTTGCCGCCGCCGATGCTGGAAAAGTCGTCCGGCATCAGGATGCAGGTCGGCGGCTCCGGCAGCTGAAGCAGCTCACGCGTCAGCTCCGCGCAGCGGTCGGGGTCATGGTACACGCCCTCGCGGACATACTCCTCCGGGATCTCCAGTCCCAGCGCGTCGCAGGCGCGGTAGAATCCCGTCAGGCGGTTTTCCGTGACGGTAGTGCGTTCACCGTGGATAAACGCGATACGGCGGTGGCCCTTCGCATAGACATAGCGGACCAGCTCCTCCATGCCGCGCACATTGTCGGAAACGACGGCGGCGCGGTTATTGAAGACGTGATCGATGGTCACGACCGGAAGGCGGGAATTGACCAGCTCCAGCACCTGCGGATCGTTGAAATCGACACAGGCGATCACCACGCCGTCGACGCCTCGGTACTGGCAGTGCTGCAGGTAGGTCGTCGCCTTTTTGCCGACGTTGCGGTTGATGAAGGTAATGTCATAGCCGTTGGCCTCGGCCTCGACCTTGAGACTTTCGAGCACGGCGGAGAAATATTCATGCGCAAGGCCGCTTCTGCGCTCATCAACGAACAGAACGCCGATATTATAGGTGCGGTTCGTTTTAAGCGCACGGGCGGCGGAGTTTGTCATATAGCCGAGGGAGTCGGCGGTTTTGCAGATCAGCTCGCGCGTCTGTTCTCCGATATCCGGCTGTCCGGAGAGGGCTTTGCTGACGGTCGCGACCGAAACGCCGCAGGCCTTTGCAATATCCTTCATAGAAACCATGCCGGTCTGCCTCCATTCTGTCCGCGAGCTTCTTAATCGTTTTCGTAGCTTCAAAATAGCTGATTCTGCACAAAATTGCAAGAGTAATTTTTGATTTTTTAGTGTTTAAAACAAAGTTTGGCTGTTCTGCTCAATTTGTTCACGTAAATTTAGCAAATTTGACAGCTAAACTTCTCCGAAACTTGCTCTGTGCCTCTCTTCCCTTCCTGAAAATCATGTTTTTCAGAAAGAATCGCAAAATATGTCTTGCATTTTGCGCAAAAAGCCGCTATTGTAATGGTACATATCCGTTATATTGACAACTCAAACGATTTCGAATTCTGTCGGTACGCATCAGCCTGCCGGCATAGGAAGGAGTTCCAGATGCAATTCGGCCATTTTGACGATCAGCAGCGGGAATATGTGATCACCGACCCGCGCACACCGCTTCCGTGGATCAACTATCTCGGCAGCGAGGATTTTTTCACGCTCCTGTCCAACACGGCAGGCGGCTACTGCTTCTATCGCGACGCGCGGCTGCGCCGTCTGACCCGCTACCGCTATAATAACTGCCCGGTCGACCAGGAGGGGTTTCATATTTATATCAAAGACGGCAAGACTGTCTGGAATCCCGGCTGGCAGCCCACGAAAACGGAGATTGGACCGCTATACCTGCCGCCACGGTCTCGGCTACAGCGTGATCGAGGGGCAGAAGAACGGCGTTTCGGCCGCGCAGACGCTGCTGGTCCCGCAGGGTGAAAACTGCCTGCTGATCCGGCTGTGCCTGAAAAATGAGACAGACATAAAAAAAACGCTCGATGTGTTCCCGTATGTGGAATTCTGCCTCTGGGACGCGATGGACGACAGCTCCAACTTCCAGCGGAACTTCTCGATCGGCGAGGTTGAGCTGGAACCGGAGGCCATTTATCACAAATCCGAATACCGCGAGCGGCGGAACCACTATGCCGTGCTCTGGGCAAACCGTCCGTATGACGGCTTTGACACCGCACGGGACGCCTTCATTGGCCCCTACGGCTCCCCCGCCCTGCCGGAGGCTGTCGCCGCCGGGTGCTGCACCGGTTCCATCGCGCACGGCTGGGCGCCGGTCGGCGCAATGCAGTTCCATCTGGAGCTGTGCCCCGGCGAGTCGCAGGAGCTTTTCTTTGGTCTTGGCTACGTAGAAAACCCGGAGGGCGAAAAATTCTCCGCACCCGGCGTGATCAACAAGACGCGCGCACATACCATGATCGAAACGTACCGCACAGCGGCACAGTTTGACGCTGCAGCGGATGCGCTGCGCGGATACTGGGACACGCTGCTCTCCAACTACCACGCCGAGACCGGCGACGAGAAGGTCGACCGGATGGTCAACATCTGGAACCAGTATCAGTGCATGGTCACGTTCAACATGAGCCGTTCAGCGAGCTATTTCGAAAGCGGCATGGGGCGCGGAATGGGCTTCCGCGATTCGTGCCAGGATCTTCTGGGCTTCGTGCATATGATACCCGAACGCGCGCGGGAGCGTATTCTGGATATCGCCGCCACGCAGTTTCCGGACGGCAGCGCCTATCATCAGTATCAGCCGCTCACGAAGAAGGGAAATCTTGCAGTCGGCAGCGGGTTCAACGACGACCCGCTGTGGCTGATCGCGGGCGTGGACGCTTACTTGCGCGAAACAGGTGACTGGTCGATATTGGATGAAAGCGTTACGTTTGACTGTGACCCGGACAATGCCGCGCCGCTCATGGAGCACCTGCGCCGCAGCTTCCGGTTCAACTGCACACACCTCGGCCCGCACGGTCTGCCGCTCATCGGGAGAGCCGACTGGAACGACTGTCTCAACCTCAACTGCTTCTCCGCCTCCCCCGGCGAGAGCTTCCAGATCACCGGCCCCAGCGAAGGCCCGGTCGCGGAGTCCGTGTTCATCGCCGGAATGTTTGTCAAATACGGCAGGGCCTACGCCGATATTCTTCGCCATCTGGCGCTGAACGCAGAAGCTGCGGCGGCTGAGACCGCAGTTGCAGAGATGGAAATGGCCGTGCTGGAAGCGGGCTGGGACGGCGCATGGTTCCGCAGAGCCTACGACGCGTTCGGCGCGCCCGTCGGCAGTAAGGACTGCGCCGAGGGGCAGATCTTCATCGAGCCGCAAGGAATGTGTGTCATGGCCGGGATCGGCAGGGAAACAGGCGAAGCCGAAAAAGCGCTCCAGAGCGTCAAGGACCGGCTCGACAGCGAATTCGGCATTGTGCTGCTGCAGCCGGCCTACACAAGCTATTATCTGAATCTCGGCGAGATCAGCTCGTATCCGCCCGGATACAAGGAAAACGCAGGTATTTTCTGCCACAACAACCCATGGATCACCTGCGCGGAAGCTGTTCTGAGGCACGGCTCACGCGCGTTTGAGACTTACCGGAAGATCTGCCCCGCCTATCTCGAACCGGTCAGCGACGTTCACCGCACAGAGCCCTATATCTACAGTCAGATGGTCGCGGGTAAGGATGCGCCGACCTTCGGCGAGGCCAAAAACAGCTGGCTGACCGGCACGGCGGCATGGACGTTCGTGTCCATTTCACAGGCTATTCTCGGCGTACAGCCGGAGCTGGAAGGTCTTCGCATCGACCCGTGCATTCCGCCGGAATGGGCACGCCTGACGCTGACCCGACGCTTCCGCGGCGCACAGTATTGCATCACGGTCGAGAATCCGGGCGGCGCGGAGCATGGCGTGCAGGAGCTCTATGTGAACGGTGTGCGGCAGGATGGGAATCTGATCGCGCCGGCTGCGCCAGGCAGTGTTGTTTCGGTACGCGTGGTTCTGGGAGGCTGAGATGGCGTTTCGAGAGGATTTCGTCTGGGGCGCGGCGTCAAGCGCCTATCAGACCGAGGGCTTCCCGCGAGCGGACGGCAGCGGGGATAGCATCTGGGACGCATTCTGCCGCCAGCCCGGCGCAATTGCCAACGGTGAGGACGGTTCGGTTGCCTGCGACGGCTACCACCGCTTTGCAGAGGACATTGGGCTTTTAGCCTCGCTCGGCTTATCCGCTTACCGGTTTTCGACAAGCTGGGCGCGGATCGACCCGAACGGCGACGGCCATTGGAACGAGTCGGGGCTCCGGTACTATGACCGTGTCGTGGACTGCTGTCTTGCAAACGGCGTTACGCCATGGATGACGCTCTATCACTGGGAGCTGCCGCAGGCGCTGGAGGAAAAGGACGGCTGGCAGAATTCTGAGACAGCGGCGGCCTTTTCCCGCTTTGCAGCCATGATGGCAGCGCATTTCGAGGGCCGCGTTTCCCACTTTATCACGCTCAACGAGCCGCAGATCGTGCTCAAGCTCGGATACGCGGACGGTATTCACGCACCGGGAAGCGGCTTTCGCTTCCGGAACTCGTTTCGTGCTGGAAAAACCTCATGCTCGCGCACGGTCTTGCATTCCGCGCCATCCGGAACGCTGCGCCGGAAGCTGAAATCGGCATTGCCTCCACCGGCAAGCTCTGCTATCCGCACAGCCCAGCCGACGAGGACGCCGCGCGGCAGGAGACCTTCCGCCTGACAGATGCCGACTGGATGTTTACGCACGCGATCGTTTTAGACGCCGTATGCCTAGGCCGCGTCAAACCGGAAGCGGGAGCGCTTCGCGGCCTTTTAGGCGCCGTCACGCCCGCAGAATGGGACACGATGCACGCCGTTCCGGATTTCATCGGCATCAATTCGTACAACGGCAGCGAGATTGCCGCCGGGCCGGATGGTGCACCAGTCTATCTGCCGCGGCCGCAGGGCTTTGCCCGCACGGCGCTCAAGTGGCCCATCACGCCGGAAATTATGGAGCATGGCTATGCCTTTCTCTTTGACCGCTACCGGCTGCCGCTCTACGTGACGGAGTGCGGACTGAGCTGTAATGACCATATCTACCTTGACGGGACAGTTCACGACGTGGATCGGATCGATTTCCTTCATCGCTATCTGCTCGCGCTCCGCAGAGGGTGCGAACATGCCGACGTCCGTGGCTTTTTTCACTGGTCGCTGACCGATAATTTCGAGTGGCACAGCGGCTATGCCGAGCGCTTCGGCCTGATCTATGTCGACTATCCGACGCAAAAACGGATTCTGAAGGACAGCGCGCACTGGTATGCGCGGACCGCCCGGAAAACGGCAGAAATCTGTAGCTATTCTTTGTTTACAGCGGCGCAAATTCTGCGCCGCTGGTTCCCTGTTCCGACCCAAACCGTGACCCAAACGCGGAATAATCAGTTGGAATTATCCGCGCTGGAAAGGATGCCGCTGTGAAATTTTCCGAGCGGAAAGGTGCGGAGATGCCCTGAAATGTCCACGAAAAATATCCGACCAACCTTCAATCCCGACATTCAAACCAAATCCGGCTGAAATCTTCTGATTTGGCCGGATTTTTCAATGTGTTTTGATTCGAACTTTTTCCGATGGAGAATTTTGTGACTTTTTCCGTTTGACCCAAACGATGACCCAAACGGGTATTTCGGGCGGAAAGACCGGATTAAAGTTAAAACTCGTCGCCTGCCGGATCGCCCATTTCCGGTGGGCGGCGTGCGCGTTTCTGTTCATCTTGTCTTTATCCGACACTCGCCATGAAGCCGCTGATTTTTGTTCATCTTTGCCTTTATCCGACTCCCGCCACGCGGCTTCTTTTTTCATGCCTGCCGTGACATGGGTGTACACGTCCAGCGAAAATTCTGCCGAAGCATGACCGAGAATTTCCGCGACTGTTTTCGGGTCGATACCGCTTTGGATTGCCAGCGTCGAGAATGTGTGTCTGAGGTCATGGAATCTGACGTGTTCCTCAATTCCTGCCTTTTCGAGCAGCTTCTTATGAATCCTCCCAACGCAGTCCGGCCCATACATCCCACCGGTCTTGGGTGACGGGAACATATATGGGCTGAACGGGTGATTCTTGCGGTCTTCGACCAGCAGTCGAATCGCTTCGTCGCTGAGATAAATCTCTCGGACAGAATTTTCCGTTTTCGGTTCTGTCACGACCAGCTCGCCCTTGCCGCGCGATACAGATTTGGACACGGTCAGCGTTTTCGTCTGCAAATTGAGGTCGCTCCACAGCAGCGCCACCAGCTCCCCGCGTCGCAATCCGGTACTCAGTTCCAGATAGAGCATCGGCAGGACGCCCCATTCCTCCGCCGCTTTCAAGTAGTCCCGAATCTTCTCCGGCGGGATAATCTGCATTTTCTTCTTTTCCTTCTTCGGCAGGCGGCAGCCGTTTGCGGGATTGTACGGAATCAGTCGCTCCGTCACCGCTTGCTCCAAGCATTGCCGCAGCATCGTATGCAGTCCGCGAATCGTCTTGTTGCTGAGACTCAGATCGTCCATTTTTTCGTACCGCTGCACTCGCCCATGCGCTTTCGTCTCATTGTAGAATTTCTGGATTTGCAGCGTTGTGAGCGCCGTCAGCTTGATGTCCCCGATGCGTGGCACGATATGCTGGTCGATGTAGTTCTTGTAATATGCCGCCGTGGATGCGCGGACGGATGGCTTTGCG
>VOFG01005033.1_pt1 | contig 41439 bp, 47 predicted proteins | sample 5384171 | NCBI WGS metagenome assembly VOFG01 (sample SAMN12384726, study PRJNA508395) | human gut metagenome | isolation source: healthy gut F | host: Homo sapiens
TACCGGTGCGTGGAAAAACGCGAAGAAAATCGGGTTCAGATACAAAAGTTCGCTCGCTTCCTGCAAATAGGAAAGCTTTTCGCGTATGCCGTCAGATTGCCGCCGCAAAGTCGTTGTTCCAGACCTTGCCGTTCGTATCCGGCAGATACACGGGCATATCATGCTTGTTCCAATAGCTGGAGCTTCTCCGCGCAGTCGCGGCTCCCCGCCTGATAAAAACCGGTCGGGAAAAATTGACACATGACCGCGCCTTCTTTGCATACTCCGGCGCAGGGTACCGTTCCTCCACGCAGCTCACTTCCGCCAGATCGCCCGCCTCGATGTTTGTGTCGTTTCCTGCTTCCATGAGCCGGAAGGCCTTTCGTTCTGCGTCGTGATGAAAAAATAGTAGAAATAAAGGCCCGCATGTTTTGAGGGAAACCTCCCTGCCCACGCCCGTAGAGCTCATTTCCTCCGTCTTCCGAAGCGGCGCGCAAAATGCCTGTCACACTCGTCCTCCCGCAAAAAACCGCACTCCGGTTCTCACCAACTCGGCAAGAGACTGGGATATCCACCGCAGGCGGCATTGTTCTCCCGGCCGCATGTCCCAAACGGGTCTTGAATTGGGATAGCTTTGCTGTCAAAAAAAATTCGCATTACTTCTTAGTCCAGATTCCAGATTTCTTCCGCGTACTGCTCCACCGCGCGGTCCGACGAGAAAATGCCCGCCTCGCGATGTTCGTAAGCGACATGTTGCCGAATTTCCGCTGATCCTTCCACGCCGCGCCAACCCGCCGCTGCGCCTGGCAATAGCTCCAAAGTCCGCCACCGTCATATACCCATCCGCCGTGCCGAAGTGGTTGAGGTCAGGCTCTGACGATGTCTCAAACTTCTTGCCGCCGAGCGCGCCAGAGGTCAGCATGCCCAGCACCCGGTTCAGCGGCTCCGTCAGATACGCTTCCGGGTCATAGCCGTTTTTCTCCACAGCGCCTGACCTGTTCCGCGTGCAGACCGAAGAGGAACATGTTCTCCTCTCCCACCTGCTGGCAGATTTCGACATTTGCGCCAGTCAAGCGTCCCAAGCGTCACCGCGCCGTTGATCATCAGTTTTCCATGTTGCCCGTGCCGGACGCTTCGCTTCGCAACGGAGATCTGCTCGGAGATATCCGCCGCCGAATGATGATCTCGGCAAGAGACACCCTGAAGTCCTCAATGAACACGACCTTGAGTTTTTCCGTGTGCATCGCCGGGTCGGCGTTCACCATGTCCGCAACCGCGACAATGAGTGAAATGATCCGCTTTGCCCGATAGCCGGCCGAGGCCCGGCCGCGAAGATAAACGTGCGGGGTCATCTCCATCTGCGGGTCGTCCTTGGATCTCCAGGTACAGCCTTAAAATATGCAGCACGTTCAGAAGCTGCCAGCTTATAATCCATGCAGCCGTTTGACCTGCACATCGTGGCATTTCTGGGTCGCGTTCACACTGTGGCGCGGTTCATTACGCCGCCAACCGCTTCTTGTTCTCGAGTTTGATCGCGCGAAGTTTTCGCGAGAACCCTTCGTTATCGTAGAAGTCAGTTTCTCTTTGCTCCCCGCGTCCTTCGTAACCAAGCCTGATGAGCCCGTGAGATACCGGGTCAGCCGGGTTCGCTTTCGACGCTTTTCAACGTCTGTAGGCAATGCCGTTTGTGACGTTGATAAACCGGCTCCTTGCCCAACTGCTGGGGTAGTCCTGAAAATGCTTGTCTTCAAAATCTGCGAGCAGCGACACGCCGTTTACCTTGGTGGCACGCCGCTAAGCACAGATTTGTCCGCACCTCGCTGCCGCCGGAGAGCGCTCTGGCGTCGATCTTTGCCCAGTCGCCCGGATACGCCAGTGCTGCAATTGGGTTGCGCGTCCGCCGGTCGATCTCGCGCACAATATACCCGGCGGGTAGCTGCTCGCGGAACAGGTCGATCGTTCCAGCGCCTGAGCGCCCTGCCATAACGGTATGGGTTCGTGAGGACAGGGCACGGCAGCAGATGTCCGCCTTCATCCCAGCCCATTTCATACTGGTCGACGAGCAGCTGCGCATCAGCCTGGCACAGAGCGCCGGGTGGGTGTCGTTGATATGGATGGCCACTTTGCCGGCCAGATTTTCATAGGTGCGATATTTTTATAGTGGCGCTTGAGGATCGTTCGCAGCGAGGCCGAAACCAGCAGATACTGCTGCTTGAGCCGGAGCCGCTTTCCCTCGAATGGGTCGTCCGCCGGGTAGAGAACCTTGAGATCGTTCCGCCATGGCGTTGCGTTTCTGAGCGCTCCCGCGCATAATCGCCGCGCGGAGAACGCGGCCATATCGAACCCGTGCGGCAGCTTGCTTGCCCAGAGCGTCAGCTTGTTTGCTGCGTTGCCGCCATGATAGCCCGAAAATGAACAAAGTCGCGGCACGGCAATAACGGAGTGATAGCCGACCTGCGACCTTTGGGCGCCCCATCTCGTCCATCCACTTCATGCATTGCCCTCGCCGCCGAAGCGCACCTCACCGGTAAGTTTCGGTGCCTTCTCGTGCGTAGCCACATCGCTCAGCGCCCCAGCTCAGTCGTCCGGGAACTCTCGATCTGCCAGCCACGACGATCTTCTGGCGGAAAATGCCGAACTCATAGCGGATGGAAAAGCCCGTCACCGGGTAATTGTCCCGTCGCCGCGTCCATGTAGCACGAGGCAAGACTGCCCCAGGCCGCCGTTTCAGGTCCGGCGTCCGGCTCCAGCGATAAGCGCGTCCTTTAACCCGACCTCGTGCAGCCCCTCGCGGTAAAAGCCCTTAAATTAAAGAGATTGTTCCGAAGCGACGTGCCGACAAGAAAAAACCGACATAGGCAGACCTGCTTGCGCCTTTTTCCTTGGTTTCTGCCTGAAACGCGCGCTGTTTGTCCTCCAGCATCATCCGCAACTGTCAGAGCGCGCGATAGGCTCCGTTTTTCTGTCGCCTCGCGCAGCTCGCAGCCAAACATGCGAAGACATCGTCTCGGTTTCTACCAGCTGATGCAGCATTTCCTTTTGTCATGCGCTTTGTCCCATCGTTTTGTGATAGAGCGCCATGTAGCTTTCCGCGCCCTGTCCCAGCCAAAGTCCTTGCGACATATCGTGCCGCACGAGCTCCTGCCACCGTCTGCGCGTCATAGTAAAGTTGCCAGCGCCCGGTCGATGGCCGCGAGGAAATCGTCGGCGTTATAACTCTGAACGTAAAGCCGCGCGTCCTCGCTCTCGGGCCCTTCCATAGGGCGGAACTGTATCTTTTAAGGCCTCCCGTCGCAGCCCACGACCGGCACCGCGCCGAAGCGTGCATCGCCATCAGCTGCGAAAGCCCGCACGGCTCAGACTTCGACGGCATCAGATAGAGGTCTGCCCCCTGCGTACACGACGTTTGCCAAACGTCCGCGATGAAACACAGATTCACGACACCTGCCGCCCGAACGCGCCTGAAGTCCCCGCAGGAACCATATTCATTTTTTCTTTCGCCCGTGCCGATGATGACCAGCTGCACCTGCCGGGAGCATGAGCCGCTCGGCGATATAGCAAAGAAGATCGATGCCCTTGTGCCCCGGCAAGGCGCGTCACCATACCGATGATCGGCGCATCGCGGTCAACGGCAGGCCGAGGCGTTTTTTCGCCGCGCAGCTTGTTGTTGGATTTCCCTTTTTCCGAGCATGTTTCCGCGTAATGGTGCGCAGGAGCGCGGTCAGTCCGGGTCATAACATTCACGTCAATGCCGTTCGTAATGCCCCAGAAAACCCGCCTCGCGCAAAATCACCCGTCGAGATGCGGTGGGCGAATACGGATACCTCTCCGCAGTTCCTGACAGTACGTCTGCGACACCGTCGAGACCCGATGTCGGCGTCACGATCGCGCCCTTCATCATGTTCACGCAATCGTTGTATTCGAGGTAAAACGGCCGTCGCTCGCTCTTTCGGAAGGCCGAAAACGTTGTCCAGAATCTCTTAAAGCCGATTCCGCCCGGCCCTGATATTCGGATATCGTTGAAGAGACTCTTCGCGTTTGGGAAGCCAGTCGTTTTACCTCGAACAAACGGTAGCGCGGCGGCACCAGCGCCGTCTGCCAGTCGTTGGCGGTGGGACATCGGGCTTAAATTCGATGAACATCAGGTCGATGACGGCCTTGGAGAAGAACGCAAGCGCTCGCCGTCGTCAAAGCGACCGTAACCGTCCAGGGGCGGCCGAAATAGTCGCTCGTTGTCAATGAAATACCACGTTCACGCCCTTTGCCGGCTCCAGGGCAAAAGGCCGCACGTACTCGTGCCGCCAGGCCAGCGGCACGTAGATATATGCGGCGGAACGTAAATCTGCCGCCGCCACTTTCCCGGATTCTCCTCGTACAGGGGCAGGATCACCGCGGCAGGTCGCCCGGGCGTGGCCAGCGCCGAGGGCAGGCTGCCTGCCACGTCCAGGCCGCCGGTCTTGACAAAGGGCAACGCTTCGCTGGTCAAACCACAGAATTCTCATACCGATCCTCCTTGTTGAGACCGTCACGCCCTTGGCCATCACGTGGGGTAGTCATGGCCCGGTATCCATTTTTCGCTGACGGTCACGTTCTTTATCGCAAAATGACATGCGCAGGACGACGCCCTCGCCGACCACCGTGTCCTGCACAAATACGCAGTTTTCACGTTGGCGCCCTTTTCGATACGCACGTTGCCGCGGAACAGACCGAATTTTCACATTGCCCTGGATGTCGCAGCCGTCGGCGACAAGGCAGTTCGCAGCCGCGAATGGTAAACCGTAATGGAGGGGGGCCTCAGTCGCGCACGCCGTAGATCGGGCGCTTCGGGCAGAACAGGCCGTGCCGCACGCGCGGTCCTCAGCAGCTCCATTGTTGCGGTCGTAAAGTTCGGAGGGTTTGATGTGGGCGGCGCCCTGTCGAATAGCCCCAATTCAATTTTTCAGCCGTTCTCGCGGCCCATTCCCCATCCTGCCATATGTTCCGCAAAGGCTGTAGCCGTTGCGGCTCATGCTCCTTCGAACGAGCTCCAACAGCTCCGTTCGCTCGATGACGAACCACGTTCATGCCGTGGTAGCCCGGCGGGGGGTGTAGGAGGCTGTCAGGCCGTGTCGGTGATGCGACCTTTCCGCCGTCCAGGGGAAATAGGTGTCTGTTGCCGTCGCCCCTGCGGCGGTGGCGCACCACGGTGATGATCCGCGCCGGACTGTCGATATGCGCGGCAACAATCCTCCGCGAAGTCGATGTTCAGACCATGTCGCTGTCCTGACAGAACCACATAGTCCTGCGGATGAATTTCTCAGGACGGCGAATGGACCGAGCGCCTCCACCCTGCCGGTCGGTTGCCCGTCGCCACCCCCGTTTGCCGAACGGCGGGCAGCAGGCAGACCGCCCTCCGCCGAAGAAAGGATAGTCCTGCCGGGCCGAGATGGTCCATCAGCGACTGGTAGTTATATTTTGTGATGATGCCGATGTTCCGGATGCCGGCATTCACCATATTGGAGAGGGAAAGTCGATCAACCGGTAACGGCCGCCGAAGGGACGGAGCCATTGTGCGCTTTTGGTCAGCTCGCCATCTTGCTGTCATAGGAAAGATGAAAATAATGCCCATTGCTTCCAAGCTGTCGTCCTGCCCCTTATCGATCATCGCGCCCGGCTTGATGACGGTGTTCTCCCAGAAGCTTGGTCCCCTTGCCGCCACGCTGCTGATGTCTCTTGGGCCGCATGTCCGCCGCCGATCCGATGACGCGTTCTCTCCGATGACGGCCCTCGGCGATGATCGCGTAGGATACGATCGCCCCTTCTTTTCAATCACAGCGTTCGGCATCACGCTGGACACCTCCGCGCCGCTGTCCGACCAGGTGCCGGTGGAAGATGACGGAGTTCTTCACCAGATCATGCCGTATACCGTGCAGCCCTCTGCGATGGAGCTGTTGCCGTTTTTGCACGTCGCCTTGCGCGATTTTTGGCGGCAGGTGTTGCGGCTGGCGTAGATCGGGTTTCTGACCGTAGAATCGAAATTTGCCGGGGCTTGCCGGGTCCATGTTCGCCTCCCAGAGGCGCCCAGATCGTGCCGACGTCCTTCCAATAGCCCTGAAAAACGGATCAAACATCCGGAGCACGCTCCACTTGAAGATGTAGATGCCCATGGATGCGTTCGTGCTCTTCGGATGCTTCGGCTTCTCCTCGAATTCGAAGATGGAGCCGTCCTCGCGGGTATTCATGATACCGAACCGGCTGGCCTCGGCCAGCGGAACGGTGCGGACGGCGATGGTACAGTCGGCGTTCTGCTCCTCATGGTAGCGCAGCATGGCGGCGTAATCCATCTTGTAGATGTGGTCGCCGGAGAGGATCAGCACATTGTCCGGATGATAGCGCTCGATGAAGGCGATGTTCTGATAGATCGCGTTCGCCGTGCCCTTGTACCACTCGGATTTTTTGCTCTTGGCATAGGGCGGCAGAACCTGCACGCCGCCGTGCGAGCGGTTCAGGTGCCAGGGCTGGCCGTTTCCGATGTACTCGTTGAGCTCCAGCGGCTGATACTGCGTCAGGATGCCGACCGTGTCGATCCGGAATTTACGCAGTTGGAGAGAGGGAAATCAATGATTCGGTACTTACCGCCGAAGGGAACCGCAGGCTTTGCCGTGTTCTCCGTCAGAACCATCAGGCGGCTTCCCCTGCCCGCCTGCCAGCAGCATCGCGACACAACGCTTTTTTCTGAAATTCATTTCTGTTTCCTCCTCTTGCGTTACGGTTTCGTTTGGGGTCTGGCGCGCGTGTATCGATAGAAGCAGACGCTCATCGGCGGGATGCGGAACAGGCCGCTCTGCTTCTGCCGTGCGAAGGCGTTTTCTCTGTGCGGACGATCTCGGGTTTAAACCCGTATCCGCCAAATTGCCTCGTCGTCGGTGTTGAGCACCGGATATACCAGCCGACTTTCGGAAGGCCCAGCGGTAGTTTCCCCCGCAGCACCGGGCAGAAATTGCAGACCGCGACCAGCTCGCCGTCCCTTCCGGTCCTTCCGGCGGAAGGCGATGACGGAGTTGTCCCGGTCGTCGGCTCAATCCATTCATACCCGCCCCAGTCGGAGTCGTTCTCCCACAGGCTCGCGGTGCTCCAGATAAAACTGGTTGAGTGTCCTGACAAAATGCTGCATCTGGCTCGTGCTTCTCATAGTCGAGCAGCAGCCAGTCGAGTCCCTGCTTGAAGTTCCATTCGATGAACTGCGCAAATTCGTTCCCATGAAGTTGAGCTTCTTCCCCCGGATGTGCCATCTGATAGGCATAAAGTACACGAAGGTTGTTGAATTTATCGTCGTATTGCCGGGCATCTTTTGATGAGCTGAACATTTTCCGTGCACGACCTCGTCGTGCGACAGCGGGCAGGATAAAGTTCTCGGAATAGGCGTAGGTCATCGAGAAGGTCAGGTCGTTGTGGCTGCCCTTGCGCCAGAGCGGGTCGAGCGACATATATTGCAGCATATCGTTCATCCAGCCCATGTTCCATTTTGAACAGGAACCCAGTCCCCCGTCGTAGTCGGGCTTTGTGATGAGCGGAAACGCAGTCGACTCCTCGGCGATCATCATGACCGACGGTTCCGCCTGAAACGCCGCCGCGTTCAGCTGCCGCAGAAAGTCGATGGCCTCCAGGTTTTCGCGCCCGCCGAACCGGTTCGGCTTGTAGTTTGGCCGGTTATAGTCGAGATACAGCATCGAGGCCACCGCGTCGACCCGGATACCGTCAGCATGAAACTGCGCAGCCAGTAGCAGGCATTCGAGATCAAAAACGAGCGCACCTCGGGCTTGCCGTAATCATAGATCCGCGTCGTCCAGTCGGGGTGCTCGTTCATCGCGGGGTCGGAGAGCTCATAGCAGCACGTACCGTCAAATTCATAGAGCCCGTTCCCATCCTTCGGAAAATGCGCCGGCACCCAATCGAGAATCACGCCGATCCCGCTTGTGCGCCTCGTCGGTAGCACGTAGCCTGTCGACGGGTCGTAGGGATATTCCATAATCGGCACGAATTCGATGTGCGTATAGCCCATGTCCTTCACGTAGGAAGAAGCTCGCCAGCTCCGGAAGCTCAGAACGCTTCCGTCCTCGTGCCGCTTCCAGGACCCGCGTGCACCTCGTAAATATTGACCGGACGGTTTTAAAACGTTTTCCTTTCTGCGCCGCGCTCGGTAAAGCTGTCGTGCCACACAAGCCGTCTTCGGCCTCAGTGATGCTTGCCGTATCCGGGAAGCACGCCGCAGTGGTTTCCATAGTCCGTCTTATAGACCGTTCTGCCACCTTTTTTGTTTTGATGCAGAGCTATAGCGCTGACCGGGCTGAGCGAACCTCGAAAACGCCTCCCACACGCTGCAGCCCACGGGCTGCACAGCTGGGTCTTCCTCGTTCCAGAGTTGAAATCGCCCGTCACGCGCAGAATAGACCGCCTGCGGCGCCCAGGTCCGAACACGAATCCGTCAACACCGTCCCGATTCTGCGCGTGACAGCCGAGAAACCGGTAGGCGTCTGAAACGCCGGTGGTATGAAATTGCTCCAAAAACGCCTTGAACTGCTCCAGACTGACCTCTTTCTCTTGCTGGGGCATGCCGCCTGCGCGGATTTTTCGAAAGAACGCAAACAGCCAACTCCATTACGGGAATCGGCTGCATCAAAAACACGCAAAAGGACCTGCCTGCGCCAGACCGTAAGATGCCCGGGCGCAGACTGCGGGTGCGTCCTGTGATGCTCCCTATTCCATCCCGGAAGCTCGAACCGCTGCATCCGCCGTCCCCCTTTTGCTGCTGTTGTTTGTTGGTAGATTTAACCACATTTCCGCCCGCTTCGCAAGGCTTAAGAAAAAACCATCAAAGCTTTATCGTTATTGCGCCAGATTGACGCACCGGTTTTTGCTGAAAAAGCCGAAAAACCGGCGGCAAAGCAGCCGCCGGTTGAATGTTTAGATTGGATTTAGCCCAACCATCTGGCTGGTGTAGGAGTTCTCGTTGTCGTACCAGGGAAACGACCTGAACCTGATAGGTGTCACCGTTCGGCAGGGGCAGGACCATGGTCTGGGTGGCATCGAACGAACCGTAAGCGCATGCCGCTGATGTCGGAGGAAACGATCTCGTCGGTCGTTGTAGCCGAAGGACTCGGTAACCTCAGCCTTCATCTGTGCGTTGACCTGGTCGACCGTAACGCGCCCCCTTGACAACAGCGTTCAGGATGGTGGTGGAGCCGGTCGGGGTGGGACACACGCTGTGCAGCGCCGATGAGCTTGCCGTTCAGCTCCGGGATGACGAGGCCGATGGCCTTGGCAGCGCCGGTGGAGTTCGAACGATGTTGACAGCGCCTGCGCGGGCTTCTCGGAGGTCACCCTTGCGCTGCGGGCCGTCAGCGGCATCTGGTCGCCGGTGTAGGCGTGGATGGTGGACATAATGCCGGACTCGATGGGGCGCCAGGTCGTTCAGAGCCTTCAGCCATCAGGCAAGGCAGTTGGTGGTGCAGGAAGCGGCGGAGATGATGTTGTCTTCCTTGGTCAGGGTCTTGTGGTTGACGTTGAAGACGATGGTGGGCAGGTCATTGCCGGCCGGGCGGAGATGACGACCTTGCGGGCGCCAGCGTCGATATGAGCCTGCGCCTTGGCCTTGCTGGTGTAGAAGCCGGTGCACTCGAGAACAACGTCGACACCCAGCTTGCCCCAGGGCAGATCGCGCGTTCGGCATCTTGTGAATGACGATCTTCTTGCCGTCGACAACGATGTAGTTGTCTTCGCCTTCGCCCTCATGGAAATCAACGGTGTGGCCCTGCGCAACGCATAGTTGCCCTGCGTGGAGTCGTACTTCAGCAGGTGCGCGAGCATCTTGGCGGAAGTCAGGTCGTTGATGGCGACGACTTCGTAGCCCTCAGCGCCGAACATCTGACGGAAAGCCAGACGGCCGATACGGCCAAAACCATTGATCGCAACTTTAACAGACATAATGAATTTCCTCTTATTACCTGCCGGCACGGGGCCGGCCAATGTACTTAGTTTCCACAACATTCTGTTAGAATTATGACCGCAACATTCGTGGGCTGTCAGTATTATTTTGCCCAAAACCAACGTTTTTACCGAAAAAATATCTACAATTTCGCTCGTTTGTCCAAATAAATTATGAGCGTGCCTAAAAAGTTTTTACAGTTTCCCAAATCGAAACCGGGCCGCCAATGGCGCGGATTTCACTGGGCGTTCCGCCGGCACCTTCCAGGTCAGGACCGTGCCGTCTTTCGGCCGGTCGCCGTGCAGGATCGCGGGTTCCGCTCACGAAACAGTGTCGAGGCCGTCGGAGAACTGCGCGGGGTCCTGATAGGTCGCGCGGGTGTGGATCTGCGCGGGGTCAAAGATGTTGATGTCGGCGTCCATCCCTGCGCAAGCACCCCCCCTTGGCCCGAAAGGGGAAGACGAAGCCGCGCCGCGGGCGGCCGGTCACCTTCCGCACCGCCTGCTTCAAGCGAGTCGCGCAGGATATCGCAGATATCGTCCTCGTCGGCAATAAAGTCAATCATGGTCACATCACAATGCGCGGCCTGCAGCAGATCGAACAGCGCGGTAAAGGGCTCCTTCCCCTGCTGCTGCGCGATGGCGGCGATGCTCTGTCCCTCATACTGCCGCAAATCCTTCCGCGAGATGCTGGACGCGACAATATTCTCAAACCCGACAAGAAGCGAGATATTTTCAAAGTCGCTGCCGGTCAGCATGCGGGCCTTGAGCGCTTCGCGGAACGCGGGATCGGCCAGATTCTCGGTCAGGACTTCCAGGCCGCCCTTCTGGCTCTCCGGCGGCAGAACATGGACAAGCTGTGTTGAGCCGGCGGTATAGGGATAGACGTCACAGGCGATCCGGACGCCCTCCTGCCGGGCCTCCTCCATCAGGCGGAGCATCTCCGGCGTGCAGCTGCGCCAGTTGGCCTTGCCGATGGATTTGAGGTGGCTGACCTCGACGGGGGTATGCAGTGCCTTTGCGACGGTGATCATTTCGCGGAGCGCGTCGACCACGCCGCTGCCTTCCTGCCGCATATGGACTGTGATGGGAATGCCGGAATTTTTAAGCGGCTGAAGCGCTTCGATGAGCGCTTCGGTCGAATAGAAACAGTCTGGCGCATACCCAAGGCCCAGCGAGACGCCAAGTGCGCCTGCGGCAAGCTCCTGCTCGATCATCCGGTGGATCTCAGCCATCTGGGCCGCGTCAAGCTCGGGCGTACCGAAGCCTGCCGCGCAGGCGCGGATGGTGCCGCTGCCTGCCAGCATGGCGGTGTTGATGGGGCTGGGGGTCTTTTTTGCAGCGCGCAGATAGGCAGCAAGGCTGGAAAAATCGGCATTCTCCGGCAGCGCGCCCGCAACCGGGGTCAGATATGCCTCGATCTCTTTTTTGTATGCACCGGCGCAAGGCGTGACGGACAGGCCGCAGTTGCCGTTTACGATCGTGGTCAGGCCCTGCTTCAGCTCCAGCTCGCCGAAATGCGGGCGGAAGAGCGCCGCGTCGGCGTGGCGGTGGATGTCGATAAAGCCGGGCGTAACATCCTTCCCTGCTGCGTCAAGAACTGCCCCGGCAGAGCATCCCTGAGATCACCAACTGCGGCGATTTTTCCGTCTTTAATCGCAACATCGGCTGCGGCCGCCGGTGCGCCAGTCCCGTCGATCAGAGTACCGTTTTGAATCAGATAATCAAACATCTTTCTATTTCCTTTGTATAGACGCAGAGCGCAAGACCGGTTTCCCGGCCCTGCGCTTCGCTTTTTTATTTGACGGGTTTGATGTGCCAGATGTCTTCGGCATACTGGCGGATGGTGCGGTCGGAGGAGAACTTGCCGGCGGAGGCGACGTTCATGAGGCACTTGCGGCCAAAGGCGATGCGGTCGCAGTAGTCATGATTCACGCGCAGACGGGCCTTCTTGTAGCTGTCGAAGTCGTAGAAGAGGAAATACTGATCCGGCTTATGCCAGCTTGCACCTTTGAGCAGAGACGTATAGAGTTCGTGCTGCTCCTCGTCGGTCGGGACAGTCCCGTCGATCAGGGTATCGACAGCGCGGCGCAGATTCGGGTTGGCCTTGTAGAAGCTGCGGGCGTTGTAATTGGGCTTCACCATGTTGATCTCCTCGACGGTCGCGCCGAAGATATACTCGTTCTCGCTGCCCGCCTGCTCCGCGATCTCGACGTTTGCGCCGTCGAGCGTGCCGAGCGTCACAGCGCCGTTCAGCATGAGCTTCATATTGCCCGTGCCGGAAGCCTCCGTACCGGCCGGAGAGATCTGCTCGGAAACATCGGCGGCGGGGATGATGTGCTCGGCGTAGGAGCAGTTATAGTTCTGCACGAAGACGACCTTCATAACGCCGTCCATAGCAGGATCGCTGTTGATGAGATCAGCCACGCGGTTTACATAATGAATAATTGCCTTTGCACGGCGGTAGCCCGGGCGCAGCTTTTGCACCGAAGATGAATGCGGTGGGTGTAAATCCTTGATGCTGCCGTCCTTGATAGACAGATACAGGTCCATGATGCACAGTGCATTGAGCAGCTGTCGCTTATACTCGTGCAGACGCTTGACCTGCACGTCAAAGAGGAAGGACGGGTCGAGCGCGACGCCCTCATGTGCCTCGATCACGCGGCACAGCTGACGCTTCTTTCTCAAGCTTGATGGCGTTGAACTGCTTGACGGTCATTTCGTCAATACCAGCCTTCAGTCCTTCCAGCTGGTCGAGGTGTTTAAGATATCCGGCTCCGACCTTGCTGTCGAGCAGGCCGCAAAGTTCCGGGTTAGACAGGCCCAGCCAGCGGCGGGGCGTAATGCCGTTGGTCTTGTTCTGGAAGCGGTCGGGATAGACGGCGTACCAGTCCTTGAACAAATTGTCCTTGAGGATCTGGGAATGGATCTCTGCGACGCCGTTGACGGCGGTGGACATATAGACGGACAGATTTGCCATGTGCGCCTGCCCATCCTTGACGATAAAGAGCTTCGAATGCGGGTGCTCCTGCTTGAGCCGGGCGTCGATGCGCTCGATGATCTCGCAGACCTCCGGCACAACAGAACGCAGCAGTTCCAGATCCCATTTTTCAAGCGCCTCTGTCATGACAGTGTGGTTCGTATAGGAAAACACGCGGCGGGTCAGATTTCAAACGCGGCATCAAAGTCCATGTCCCTCGGCCATCAGCAGACGGATCAGTTCAGGGAATGGACATGGCTGGATGCGTATCGTTCAGCTGAACAGCGATGAACTCCGGCAGACGGTAATAATCCGTGCCGTGCTCTTTGCGATAGTCGCGCAGAATGTCCTGCAGCGATGCGCTGGAAAGGACATACTGCTGCTTGACGCGCAGACGCTTTCCTTCCAACGTCGAGTCGTTCGGATACAGAACGCGGGTAATGTCCTCGGCCTTGTTCTTCGTCTCGAGCGCCTTGACATAGTCCTGCGCGTTAAACGCGTCAAAGTTCGAGCTCCTTCTCCGCCTCGCACTGCCAGAGCCGGAGCGTCCCGATCGTCCTGTTTTCATAGCCGATGACCGGCATATCATACGGAACCGCGATGACCGTCTGGTCGGCAAAGTCGACCTTGACGGCCAGCTTGTCGCGCCGGTGGCTCCACGGGTCGCCGAATTTCGTCCAGTCGTCGGCGTTTTCACGCTGGCAGCCGTTGACAAACGACTGCTTGAAAAGACCGAACTGGTAGCGCAGGCCATAGCCGGTCAGCGGCACGTCGAGGTCGCGGCGCTGTCCAAAAGCATGCCGCGAGCCGTCCGAGGCCGCCGTTGCCCAGCGCCGCGTCCTCGATCTCCTCGAGGCACGCAAGGTCGACGCCCTTTTTCCTGAAACGCTTTCTGACATTTCTCGTCCAGAATGCCGAGGTTAAAGAGGTTGCTGTAGACAAGTCTTCCGACCAGATACTCCGCCGAAAAATAAAATGCGCGGCGGCCTGCGGTCTGACGCTTCTTCGTCTTGACCCAGCTGTCGTTGATCTGCATCATCACGACCTCGCCCAGGCTTCATGCAGCCGCTGCGGCGTGGTCTCCTGCAGCGTCTCGTCATGGCGCAGGCGCAGAAGCGCTTCGGTCTGCTGTACAATTCGTTCTACTTCGTTATTCATACACACTCTCCAAACTTTGACCCTTCGGTCCTGCCGGCGGTTTTAAAGAAGCATCGCGCCTATCCGGCAGGACGGGTGGGCGCCGATTTATCGAAGGTATTATACGCGTTTTGTACCCCGTGTCAAACGGTAAATTTCTGTGCCAGTTCTTCGCTCGCCTGCGCCCGGGAGCATCCGCCAGCGCCAGTTTTCGACGGCTTGAGCGTGCCGGGCTCGTTCATGCGGGCTTCTCCGCCGAGGCCGAGATAGTCCTGCATCTGCGCGACAAAGAGCTTCGCCTTCGACCGGCGCCCGCCTCGATGATGGCTTCGCCAGATCGTCCTCCTTGGAAATCCCGAGATATTCTCTCGCGTAAGCGTCGGATTCCGGCGAGATTCCCGCGCACCACTGCCGGAGCGTCTCGTTGTCGTGCGTCCCCGTGTAGCAGATGGCAGTTTTCCGTATAGCGGTCGGCAGATAATTGCTCGGCTCGCGCGGGTCGAACGCAAATTCCAGAACCTTCATTCCCGGCCAGCCAGAGTCCTCCACCAGCTGCAAAACCTCCGGCGTGAGGAACCCCAGATCCTCCGCGATAAACGCAATGTCGGGGTATGCGCTTTGGATCGCGCCAACGAGCTTCATGCCCGGACCCTTGACCCAGTGTCCCTTGCGCGCGGTCTTGTTGACGGCGGAATGCCCAATAGCTCTCGATGCCCGCGGAAATGGTCGATGCGCACCACATCGTAATTTCGCCCCGCCGCGCCGATTCGCTGGAGCCACCACGAAAAACCGCTTTGCTCCATGCGCTCCCAATCGTAAATGGGATTGCCCCAGTACTGTCCGTTTTTGCTGAACCCGTCGGGCGGACAGCCGGCCACGCATTTGGGCCGTCTCGTTCTTCCCAGCTGGAAATTCTCCGGGTGCGCCCACACGTCCGCCGAATCGAGCGGCACGTAGATCGGCACGTCGCCAATGATCTTCACGCCGTTTTCATGCGCGTAGGCTCTTAATTTCTGCCACTGCTCATGGAACGCATACTGCAAAAAGCAGTGGAACTGCACATCGGGCGAGAGCAGCTCGCGGTAGTACGCCAGCGCCTGCGGCTGATGCAGCCGGATATCCGCCGGCCACTCGAGCCATGGCCGGTCGTCAAAGTGCGCCTTGATCGCCATAAACAGCGCATACTCCGGAAGCCAGCTCGCCTCCTGCTCTGTGAATGCGGCAAAGTCGGCGGGCACATCCTCCCGGAAGCCGTGAAATGCCGCCTGCAGCATATGCAGCCGCTCGTCATACATCTTCCGGAAATCGACCTGATCGTCCCGCTGCGACCACTCTACGCTGTCCAGCACCTCCTGCCGCAGCCAGCCGCGCTCGACCAGCTGCTCCGGGTCAATCAGATACGGATTGCCCGCAAACGTCGAGAAGCCCTGATACGGCGAGTCTCCATACCCCGGTGGGCAAAGCGGCAGAATCTGCCAGTATTTCTGCCCCGCCTGTTTGAGAAAATCCACAAACGCGTAGGCCTCCTTGCCGAGGTTGCCAATGCCGTATTTCGACGGCAAGGACGTGATATGCAGCAGGATTCCGCTGCTTCGTTCCATAATCATCCCTCTATTTCTGTGATTTGCCGGACGCTCTGCCGCGTCAGTAAGCGGAATGGCACCGTCAGGTGCTGCGCCTGCGCGCCCTGCATGCACGCAAGCAGCAGATCAAACGAGCGCTCCGCCAGTAGATCCACCGACTGCGCGATGGTCGTCAGCTTCGGCACAAAGTAGCCGCCAATGCGAAGCCCATCGTAGCCCGCGACAGAAATGTCCTCCGGCACGCGAAGTCCCTCATCAAACAGCGCCCGGATCGCGCCGATCGCAATCACGTCCGCCATCGCGAACACCGCTGTGAGCTTCTTCCGCTCGCGCAGTACCTGCTTCATGCCGTTGTAGCCGAATTCATACGAATACCGGCCGGTATAATACATCGTTTCATCGTCAAATGTCAAGCCGTTTTTCCGGAACGCTTCGACACAACCCTCATAGCGCTTGGCGCTGGTGTCGGAAATCGCGCGGTCGCCGCCGAGGACGATGATGTCCCGGTGTCCGCAGGCAAGCAGATGCTCCACCGCGCAGGCCGCGCCCTTGCAGTCGTCGGTCGAGACGCTCGAAAGGTTCAAAAACCCCAGCTCATGCGCGTCATTTGTCACAACCACACTCGGCACGTCGATTCTGCCGAAATCGCCCCGGAAGTTTTCGTTGTTGCCGCCGAGAAACAGAACGCCGCTCGGCTTTCTCCCGGCACAGCTGCGCCGCCCGCCGGACCTCGTTCTCGTCTTCATCGATGAAGTCGGCGATAACGGGGTGGTCGGTGTCCGCAAAGAGCGACTGGAGCTTTTCCACCATCGCCGCGAACATCTCGTTGGATGTGCCCTTGACAACGATGAGAACGCTCTTTGTCCGCTGCTGCTTGAGTAACTGCGCGCTCGCGTTTCGCTCAAAGCCGTGCGCCTCGACGAGCGCCAGAATGGTTTTCCGCGCCTGCTCGGAGACGTTCGGCTGATTGTTGAGCACACGCGATACGGTTCCCAGCGAGTACCCGCTGAGCTTTGCCAGGTCCTTGATCGTCAACCGGGTCACTCCCTTCCGTTTTTCTGCCTTATCCTTTGACTGCGCCCGCGGCCCGCCCTTGATGATGTGCTTCTGGCACGTCAGATAGAACACAATGACCGGGATGATCGACAGCAGAATGAGCGCCATCGTCGCGCCGAGGTCGACCGTGCCGTAGCTTCCTTTGAGGTACTGGATGTGGATCGGAATCGTGAGGTAATTCGTCCGGTCGAGCACCAGATACGGAAGCAGATAGTCGTTCCAGATCCACATAATCTCCAGAATGCCGACGGAGATCATCGTGGGTCTTCAGCATCGGCAGCACAACCGAGAAATACGTCCGCAGCGGGCCGCAGCCGTCAATCGCCGCCGCCTCTTCAATGTCCAGCGGAATGGCCTTCACAAAGCCCGTGAACATGAAAACGGCCAGTCCTGCGCCAAAGCCCAGATAAATGACCGGAATCGTCCACGGCGTATTTAATTTCAGCGTATCGGCCGTTTTTCGACAGCGTAAACATCACCATCTGGAACGGCACGACCATCGAGAACACGCAAAGATAGTAGATCACGCGGCAAAGTACGGAGTTCACGCGCGAAATATACCACGCCGCCATCGACGTAAACAGCAGAATCAGCGCCGTCGACAGAACCGTAATGATCACGCTGTAAAGCGCCGACTTCAGAACGGATAGTTGCCGAACGTCATGCGTCTGCCAGCCGTTGGCACCGTCGATGCGCGCGGCCTCCAGCATATCCTCCGGCACACTTTGCAGCCCTGCCACATAAATGATCATCATGTAACCGATCTGCTGCCAGCACATCAATATGATCAAGCCCCAGAAGCCGTATTTGGACTCCAATACCACGCTGGTGCTGTATTTGATCAGAATACCATTGAAGATCATGCTCCAGATGTAGCCCAGCACAATACCGCCGATGAGGTTCGGCATAAAGAAGACGGTACGGAACAGGTTGGATCCCTTAATTCCTCTCGTCAGCGCATAGGCAATCGCAAAGGCGATGACATTGATGAGCACCAGTGATACCACGGCAAACAGCGCCGTGTACCAGAAGGCATGCCGAAGCTCTTATCCTGGAAAGCAGCGATGTAGTTTTTGATGCCCGCCCATGTCCAGTTCTTGGTGGTCTTAAAATCGCAGAAGGAAAGGAAGAATCCCTTGCAGAACGGATACAGAAAGCCGATGCAGAATGCCGCGAAGGTCGGCAGCAGGAACAGCCAAAAGCACTTCTGGATCGGTCGCCGGATCAGCGGTGAATTAAGCGCCGCGCGATCACGGTTCTTTCTTGCCTTTTTCATAATGTCCCTCACACTCCTTTGGTGGTTCGTCCGGTTTTTGGGCAAAGCCGGCAGCTCGCGCCCCTGTCCTTGTCATCGTACAGCCGGGGGCGTCAGGTGCGGGTTTTCCCTATCTTTTTTGCAAAGCGGGGGCGAGCGCAGTGCTCGCCCCCGTTTTATCACAATAATTCAGTTTTCCGCAGGCGCTTCATCAAAAGCCTTTTACGGAAATCCCGTTGTCAGCGGAAGCTCCTAAGATCAGGAGTTCTCCTTGGCATACTGGGCAGCCCAGCCGTCAACAAAGGCAGTCTTAACAACAGACCAGTCAGCGTTGCCGGAGGTGTACTGGGTCAGAGCGTCAACAACAGCAGCACGCCAGTCATCAACCGCGGGAGTGTAGTTGAATGCCCAGGTCACAACATAGTTGCCGTTCGCGGTGTAGTCGTTCGCCTGAGCGAAGAATACATTCTCGGGGGTCTTGGCAGACTTGAAGGGGATCGGGCCAAACTCCTTCGCCATCATGGTGGTGCCTTCCTCAGAGGTAACAACCCACTTCATGAAGTCGAGGGTAGCCTTGATGTCTTCCTCGGAAGCGTACTTGTTCACAGCCCAGCAGTTCTCGGTGCCGCAGCACAGACCGGCTTTTTCCTCGCCCTCTACGCCGCAGTAAATCGGGATCATCGCCAGATCATCGGGGTTCATGTTGAACTTGGAGGTCAGGTTGGAGTACTCCCAGCTGCCGTTCTGATAGAACACAGCCTTGCCCTCGCCGAACTCAGCCTCAGCCTGGTCGCCGGTGGCGGAAACCAGAGCAGCGCCGGTGGTGGCGGAGTCAGTGGTGTACAGATCCCAGAGGTTCTTGTAGTTATCGAGGTAAGCGCCGGTGATGGTGGCGGGCTGAGAGGTCACGCCGTTGTCACGGAACTCATAGAACAGGGGCATATTGGCCAGATGGCCGGAGAAACGCCAGCTGGAGGAACCGTCCAGGCCGGCAGAGGTGAAGGCATCGAAGCCCAGCTCGGCAGCGCGGCTGTGGATATCGTCGGCAACCTTCTTCAGAGACTCAAAGTTGGTGATGTCGGTCAGCTCGTAGCCAGCCTGCTTCAGCAGAGCCTTGTTTACGATGATGCCGAATGCCTCATAGCAGTAACCGATGGAAACGGTCTCGCCCGCTTCGTTCTTCAGGTTAAAGGCGTCGGTGGTCATTTCCTTCATGATGTCGGTGTTGGTCAAGTCGTAGCAGTACTCGCCCCAGGTCCTTACTGCGCCGGCGTTGCCTACCTGGAACATGGTGGGAGCAGCGTCCTTATCCATCTCGGCGGTCAGCGGACGATGCGCAAGCCATCAGACCAAGCGCCAGAACCAGCGCCAGGAACAATGCGATAAGCTTTTTCATTGGTAATTCCTCCTGTTAATTTTCACATGATTGCTATCATGTTGGAAACGTTTCCATCTCCATTGCCCATATTATACTACATTTTTTGTCTTTGGGAAGATAAAATTTTGCGTTTTCTGATAATTCAGCATTTTGATGTAAATTGGAAACGTTTTTTGTTCAAAATTACAAGAGCATCTCTGCTCGCTCCGCCATCATCAGTCTTCCCCCGCCGCCGTGCCTTTATTCCCGGCAAAGCCCGCAAAAAACAGGGCGGATTGCTCCCGTCCGTTTGTTCCTTATCTCGTGTAGACCACGCCGACGAGCCAGTTGAGCGTCTTCGCCGGCAGAAGCTTCTGCAAAACGCAGAAGAATTTATACGAAAGCCCGATCGTGTTGACAGGCCTTACGCCCTTTCTCGTTGCCACATGGCAGACGAACGCGCCCGCCTGTTCCGGCTTCATACCGGTTGTCTCGTCTTTTTTTCCATGCCCGCGGCCGCGCGTGAGATCCGGCCGTTATAGATATCGTCGCCGATGACGATCTTCTGCCGCGCCGCCGTGAACCCGGTCCGAATATCGCCCGGCTGGACGCAGCAGACCTCCACGCCAAAGGGCTTTATTTCATTCGCCAGCGCCATCGTGTACGAGTTGATCGCCGCCTTGCTCGCCGAATAAAACGCCTGAAACGGAATCGCAATTGCGCCCGCGACCGAGCTCAGATTCACAATCCGCCCAAACCCCTGCTTTCGCATGACGGGAATGACGGCGTGGTTCATGTTCACCATGCCGAAAAAGTTCACGTCCAGCTGACTGCTTCGCCTGCTCGATGGGCGTAAACTCGATTGCGCCCGAAATGCCGAAACCGGCGTTGTTGATCATCACGTCGATTCTCCCCGCCTGCGAGATAACCGCGTCAATTGCCCGCTGGCAGGCTTTCGGATCTGTCACATCCGTCGGAATGTGGTACATGCCGGGGTTCCCGGCCTCGCGGCGGCTGAGCTCATAGACCGTGTATCCCCTTTTTCACCATCGCCTCCGCCGTGCATTTTCCGATGCCCGAGGTTCCCCCGTGATGACGCAAATCTTTTCCATTATAAATCATGCCTCCTGAGTACATCCTTCATGATCCCGACCGCCTCATCGATGAGCGCGTGCGTGTGCGTCGCCATCAGGCTCGTGCGCAGCAAGCACTCGTGCGGCGCGGCCGCGGGCGGAAGCGACGAATTGACATACACGCCCGCGTCATAGAGCTCCTTCGCAATCGTGAGCGTCTCGATGGGCTCATACGTGTAGATCGGAATGATCGGCACAATATCGCCGTTCGACGGACGCATTTTAATTTCGTTCTCCTCCAGCCGGCGTCTTAAATACAGCGCGTTCTCCTGCAATTTTGCAACCAGCTCCGGATGCTGCTCCAGCTCCCGCAGCGCCGTCAAAGCGGCTGCACAGTTCGCGGGCGGGATGGACGCGAGAAGATGAAAGGGCCGCGAATTGTGCCGCACGTAGTCTGCCACGCGGCTGGACGCCGCCATATAGCCGCCGAGGCTTGCAAGCGATTTGGAGAACGTGCCCATATACACATCCACCTGATCTTCCAGGCCATAGTAGCTCGCCGTTCCGCGTCCGCCCTCGCCGATGACGCCAAGGCCATGCGCATCGTCGACCATCACGCGCGCGCCATACTGCTTGGCAAGCCGGCAGATCTCCGGCAGGTTCGCAATATCGCCGCCCATGGAGAATACGCCGTCCCGTTACGATGAGGCATCCCGCGCCCTCCGGTACTTTTTGCAGCTTCTTCTCCAGATCCTGCATATCCGAGTGCCGGTAGCGGGCATCGTCCGTAGGAAAGGCGGCACCCGTCATATAAACTTGCGTGGTTCTCTGTCCATGATGACATAGTCACGAAGCCCTACGAGGCGCGCTGATGATGCCGAGGGTTCGACTGAAAGCCTGTCGAGAACGTCACAACCTCATCCTTGCGCAAAAATGCCGCCAGCTCCTCTCGAGCTCCAGATGCAGCAGGCGTTCCGTTCAAAACCGCGAGCCCGAGCAGCCGGGCCGAACGCCTCATAGGCTTCACACCCGCGCGGATGACATTTTCGTTCGTCGTCAGCCCCAGATAGTTGTTTCGAGCCCAGCATGATCCGCCGCTTGCCTTCCATGATGACCGTCACATCCTGCTTGGACTCGAGCGCGTGGAAATACGGATAAATGCCGCGCGCCTTCGCGTCGTCCGCAATGCCCGGCTTATAGCACTTTTCAAATAAATCGATCATTTCTGTTCCTTCCTTCGCGTGTCAAAAAGGCGTCACCTTTTTGACTGGTTCCATCCTGCATGGCCTCCAGCAGTGCGTCAGCACCCGCCGCGCCGCGTCAATTTCTTCTTCTGAAAACTGCGTGCGCACCTTCTCCGCCGCCGCGCAGATCACCGGCGAGTCTTCGTCAAAATACGCAAACTTTTTCCCGGTTCTCAGCCGGATCTCCCGCCGGTCTGGGGCGGATACGACTTTTCCACATACCCCTTGCTCGCCAGCGCATTGACCTTGTAGGTCGCATTCGGCTGGGAAATGCCGCTGTATTCGGCAAACTGCCGGAGCGTCGGCTCTCCGAGCAGATTGATAAGATCCGCCGAAAACGCCTCCATCGCGCTGAGGCTTCCTCCCGCTCCTGCACCGCGCCAAAGAGCTTGCGGTAGCCGTCGAGGCGAAGCTGCGGTACAGCTTCAAAACGCTCTCATGCAGCATGGCTGTACTTCCTTTCCGATCCAGATTCAAAATTTTATATAAAATATTTTATGTTTTCATAGTATACGGACTCTCCCGCCGCTTGTCAAGTAAAATAACGGTTGTTTTTTTCGCGAACGTGCTATGCTTTTTCAAACAACCTTACAGGAGGCATCGATCATGGACATTCTTTTGTCGTTGTGGACACGCAGAAGGACTTTATTTCCGGCGCGCTTGGCACCAAAGAAGCGTTTTCCATCGTCCGCGCGTGGCCGAAAAAATCGCGCAGTAAAAAAGCGGGCAAGACCCATCTTCACCTGCGACACGCACCACGAAAATTATCTGGCACACAGGTGAGGCAAAACCTTCCCGTGCCCACTGCATTGAAACACCGACGGCTGGTAGCTCGACCCCGCGCTCGATACCGCAGGCGCAATGATCTTCGACAAGCCCTCTGTTTGGCCTGGAGGCGCTCGTGGTACCCTCAAGATCTTCAACGATTTGCGCCCGGGCCGAGTTCGTCGGCCTGTGCACTGACATCTGCGTCATCACGAATGTGTTTCCACGAAATGCCCTCCTGAGCTCTTATCCGGCTGAGCGCCTGCTGCGCCGGCGTCACACCCGAAAGTCACGCGAACGCTCTTTCTGCCATGCGCATGTGCCAGATCAAAATTGACTGAGTCCGCAAAATCCGGAATCGTCCGGATACGATCCGATTTTCTAGTGTTAATACGCAAAAAACCGGACCGTCTGAGACGGTCCGGGTTTCCAAAATCGGTTTCTTTTCTCTTAGGCGCAGACGGCTGTTTTTGCAAAAATACGCATCAGGGCTTTTGTTTTACAGCCCGTGACCTCTGGCCAGGATAATCTCAGGCCGGGTCGCCTTGACCGGCGTCTGCGGCAACAGAACGCGCCTCCTTTCCCGGGATTTAGCGCGCATGATCGCGCGCTTTCAGCTGAACGGGTACACGTCGATTTCGAACCGCTGTCCGTCGATGCAGAAGCGGTATTTTCGTCTTGTGGACTGCGTGCAGCGCCGTGTCGGCCTCCATGAGATACTGGACATATTCCTTGCGTAATCGGCTTTTCCGTCTCCGCGTCCTGCGTCCGCGTAGCGCTTTTCGGTGTAGAAATAGAGATATTCCTGCCGTTTTCTGCTGGCGGATACGGCGGACGACGTTCGGCTGCGTCTTTAACGAGATAACGTCTGCATCATATCGATCGCGCTGGCTGAAAATTCTTCTCAAGCTTCTCCACATCCGGCATGGCGATCAGATACTTGTGCCAGACCTCCTGCGGCGCGCGTACGAGGCAGTCATAGATCGCGCGGATGCCCGGCGGAGCTTATCTTCAAAGTCGATGAGTTATCGATCACCGGAGACTGGATGCGCCTGCCACGCCCGGAGCGTCAGTCGTCTTTTCCCTGTGCCGTCTCGAGCGGCTCATGGCGCGCGCCTTTTCGAAGTTATAGGCATTGCGCCTCTTCAGTGCAGGACAACGAGATGCAAAACCGCGCGTCGTAGCCCGCGTTAGCACCTCCTGCTCGGTTTGCGAAATACGCCAGAATGTCCTGAACTGCTCGTCGGTGATATACGCCTTGTCGTCAAACAGCGCCCGATCATAAATGATGAGCACGTTTTCCTCCGAACCATCTTCGGCACCTTGAGCGCCAGCCGTTCCTCATGCGCAGCTGGTCGCCGATGACAAAATACTGAAAATCCAGCATCGACACACAGTTTCCGAACGGGCGGATTCCAAGCCCGAGGAGCAGCCCGTCGCCGTCTCCGGATCGTGATCACCTTCCAGCCGTCGTCCTGCTTGAACTCCTTGAGAATGCGGCTGATGAGCGTCGTTTGCTGGCCGCGGGCCTCCGGGTCAGGACGATTCTTGTGGATGCGCTTTGCCATAGTGCTGGCTCCTCTCCATGTTTGCTCCATAAGTATTGTACCATTTCAGGCAAAATGGGCGGGCGGCGGCGCGGAAAATGCTCCGCGCTGCCCCTGCTTTTCGTCTGTTACTGCTCAAACTGGCTGTTGTAGAGCTTCGCGTAGAAGCCGTTCTGCGCCAGAAGCCCCATGCCGTCCCTGCTCAATGACGTGCCCGTCCTTCATGACAAGAATCACGTCCGCCTCGCGGATGGTAGAGAGCCGGTGCGCCACGATGAAGCTTGTTCCGTCCTTTCATCATCTGCGAGGAACGCATGCTGGATTTTGAGCTCGGTCTCCGTTTCCGGTTTTGATCCATTATCCTGCAGCACCATGCCGAAATTCCTGCCGCAGGCTCCGGCGTGTGAGTTCGGTAATTTTTCGCCGGAGACGCGAATTTTCCGCCGTTCACATCGTAAAACCGCATGAGCAGGTTAATGAGCGTCGTCTTGCCGCAGCCCGTCGGACCGACGATTGCCACGCGCTCGCCCGGGCTGCACGGAAACGTTGAGCGTTTCAATCAGCGGACGGTCCAACATAGCGGAAGCTGACGTTTGAGCGCCACACGCCCGTCGGCATGGTCCAGTGTCATCGCGTCCGGCGCGTCCGCCGTCTCCGACGGCTCGTCGATCAGCTCAAACACGCGCGCCCCGCGCATGCCATCGCGTTCTGCAGCTCGGTCACGACGCCGGAAATGTCGTTGAAGGGCTTTGCGTACTGGTTGGCATAGCTGAGGAAGACGGAAAGACCGCCCACTGTGATGCCGCCTGTCACCGCGACTAGCGCGCCCGTGAAGCGCCACGCAGGCATAGACGATGCTGTTGACAAAGCGCGTGACCGGATTTGTCAGCGAGGAAAAAAAACGTCGCGCGCAGGGTGTATTTTTGAGTCTGCCGTTAATTTCGTCAAATGCCTCAACCGCCTGCCGCTCGCGCGAAAATGCCTGCACGACCCGCTCGCCATCCAACATCTCGCCGACCAGCGCCGTCTGTTCACCGAGCGTCTTCGACTGAAGCTTGAACATATCATACGTTCTTGTCGCGATGAACTTTGCTGCGAACAAAGACAGCGGCGTCAGCACCACCACGACCAGCGTGATGCGCCAATCGAGGCTCAACATAAACCGAGCGTCCCGGCAATCGTCAGGACACCGGTAAAAAAGCTGCGTGAAGCCCAGAAGTAGACCGTCTGCAAACTGCTCGGTGTCGGAGATCATACGGCTGACAATCTCGCCCGACGGGTGCGCATCCAGATAGGACAGCGGCAGCGTCTGCAGATGCGCGAACGCCTTCTGGCGCACCTCGCGCGTCACGCGGAAGGTGATCTTGTTGTTGATAATGTTCATCAGCCACTGGCTCAGCGCCACAACTGCCGCCGTCGCAGCAATCTGCATGCCGATTCGCCCGAGCGCGCCGAAATCGACCTGCCCGGGTCCGACAATTTCGTCAATCGCCCGACCGACCAGAATCGGCACGAACAGCGTTCCCGCCACACTCGCAAGCGCCAGCAGGAAGCTCAGCACCACCAGATGCTTCTGCCCTTCGAGTTCTCCGAGCACCCGCCGGAGCGTTTTTGCCGAGGAGGAATTCCGGTTCATCTTGCATCCTCCTTCTTGAACTGAGACTCATAAATCTCGCGATAGACCTCGCAGGTTTCCAGCAGCTCGTCGTGCGTGCCCTTGCCCGGCAAGGCGTCCGTCGTCCAGCACCAGAATTTCGTCTGCAAAGCGAATCGACGCCGTGCGCTGGGAAATGATCACAACCGCCGGATGCCACGGCAGCTCCCGCAGCGCCCGCCGCAGTGCGGCGTCCGTGGCAAAGTCGAGCGCCGACGCGCTGTCGTCCAGAATCAGAAGCTCCGGGCGTCTTGCACCAGCGCACGCGCAATGGTAAGCCTCTGCCGCTGCCCGCCGGAAAAATTTCTGCCGCCGGTCTCCACCGGTCGTCGAGACCCTTCGGCTTTCCCTCGACCACTTCCAGCGCCTGCGCCGCGCGAAGCGCCTCTATAAAGCTCCTCGTCCGTTGCATTTTCCTTGCCCCAGACGCAGGTTGTCGCGGATGGTTCCCAGGAACAAAAGCGCCTTCTGCGGCACCAACCCGATTTTTCCGCGCAGTGTTTGCAGCGGGTAGTCTTGTCACATCGCACCCGTCGACCTTCACGCAGCCCATCTGCACATCGTCATAAAAGCGCGGAATGAGGGCTGATGAGCGTCGATTTGCCCGAGCCGGTGCCGCCGATGATGCCGAGCGTTTTCCATGCCCGAGCGTAAACGAAATATCGCTCGCGCGGGCGCGCCGCCGGTAGGATAGGTAAACGTGACGCCGTCAAACTCGACTGCCGGCGCGTCCTTTTTTTCCTGCGGGTCGCGCTTCGGCACAGACAGGCTGCTTTCCAGCGCCAGAACCGCCGCCACCCGCTTTGCGCTTGCCGTCGCCTTCGTCATGCTCAGAATCAGACTTGCCATCTTGATCAGCTCGACGAGAATCTGCGACATGTAGTTGTAAAGCGCCATCACCTGTCCCCTGTGTCAGAATGCCCTTGTCCACCTGCCCTGCGCCCGTGCGCAGAACGGCGATGATGGCAAGGTTGATCATCACGTAGGTCACCGGATTGAAAACGCCGAAATCTTGCCGACAAACAGCTGTGAGGATAGAAGCGCCCCGCTCTTTTCCTCGAAGCTCTCGACTTCCTGCCGCTCCTTTCCGAACGCGCGGATGACGCGCACGCCGGCAAATTCTCCTTCGCCGCGCCAAGCACGCCGTCCAGCCGTCCCTGCACGCTTTTTTGTAGAGCGGAATGCAGCTGAACATAATGCCGAACACGACCGCAAACAAAAGCGGAATGATGACGGCGAACCCACGCGCTCTTTACATCGATCGTAAACGCCATGATCATCGCGCCGAAGACCACGAACGGGGACCGGAGCAGCAGCCGCAGCGCCAGATTCAGTCCCGTCTGCACCTGATTCATGTCGCTCGTCATGCGCGTCATAAGCGTCGACGTACCGAGCTTATCGAGCTCTGCGTAGGAAAGGCTCTGCACCTTCCGAACAACGCGTGCCGCACGCTTGCCGTAAAGCCGATGGCGGCCTTCGCCGCAAAATACTGCGCGGTCACGGAGGCTGGCAAGCCAAGTAAGCCCAGTCCAATGAGAAGCAGGCAGCGCTTTACAATAAAGCCGCTGTCGCCTGCGCCGATACCGGTATCGATGATGTCCGCCACGACCAGCGGCACCAGCAGCTCCAGAAGCGCCTCCAGGAGCTTAAAAAGCGGCCCCAGAATGCTCTCGAGCGTATAGGGGTTTGAGATAAACACCCAATCGTTTCATTGCCTTTTCTTCATCTCTTTCTTTATCTTATGAAATATCAAACGCGCCGCTTTCCTCCAGTTCCCGCGCGATCACATCCCCGATGGGAGACTTCATGGAATTTGTGAGCCCCGTTTCGCGCAGCGCGTCGGTCAGGAAATAGTCCTCGTCCGACATGCTCGCCACGCGCAGATACGTATCCATCGCGTCGTTCGGGCTCTCGGCCAAGCGCGCATAGAGCTCCAGCGCCGGAATGGCCGAGACGGCGTAGCTGATGTAGTAGAGCGGCTGCTGGAAGTTGTGGATGACCTCCGTCCACTCGTACTCATACCCGTCATATGGCTCGAAGCCGTAGCTCGCGTAGACCTCGCGGTAAATATCCAGAAGCCTGTCCTTCGTGAGATCCGGACTCGGCGTAAATTCTTTGCTGGAACTCATCGTACATCGCGCCCGTGACCACACTGTATACTAAGTTTAAAAGCGTCTGCGCGAAGAATCTCCGCATCGTCTCCAAACAGGTCCTCGTAGAATTGCAGGAACATGACCTCCATGCCCTGCGACTGAAGCTCGCTCAGATCGTAGTCGATCACGCCGTAGAGCGCATCCGATCCGTGGTAATAGCCCGCCAGCCAGTGGCCGAACTCGTGGAACATATCCGTGTAATCCGCGTAGGAATCGTAGGGGCAGTTGAAAATAAACGGAACGTCAACCGAATACAGATACGACGTATAACCCGTGGGCAGCTTCTTTTCCGAATACGAAATATCATACAGGCTGTGCTCTATGAGGTATTCCGCCGCCTCGCGAACCTCCGGGCTCATGCGCGCCGTGCCGTACAAAAGCGCGTCGATCACATTCTGGCCTGTAATGCCGCCGGTGCTAGAAATTCCGCTGTCCGAAAGCGCCTGTGAAAGTGCGTCCGAGTATTTGGTAAGCAGCGGGGCAAAGTCTTCTTTTGCCGTCTGCCAGATTTTCTGCGCATCCTCCGGCGTATAGTCCCGCGAATAGAACGCGCTGTAGGCGTAGTCCGCATAGGAAGCGCTTCCTGCAAGCTCCGCCATCTGGGAGCGCACCTTTACGAGCTCCAGATACACATCTGCCGCCGCGTCAACATCCAGCTCCTCCTGCGCGCTCAGAGCCGCGTACTGCCGCACGAGCTCCGACTCCTGCGCGCTGAGGGACAGGCTCTCCTGCGAGGCCTCCTGATCGTAGCTTTTGAAAATCTCAACCTGCCACGTCTCAAATTCCCGGCTCAAGAGCTTTGCATGTTCGCCCTCGGATACCTCGTGCAGCGTCTGATGATACAAATCCGCCGCATCGTAATAGGCCTGCGTCTGCCGCGTCGCGCGCCCGGCAAGCGCCTCATCCGTCGCATCCCGGTCGCTGTCCAGCGCCAAAAGCGAGGCCGCCGTGTCGATTTTCACCAGCATCTGCTCGGCTTCGAAACACGCTCTGTGGAACGCCTCCTGGCTGTTTTCTCTCCGCGGCCTTCGTGATAGCCGCGCAGTAGGGCGCGTAAGCCTCGCAGGTGATCTCTCCGAGCTGCATCTCATCATAGTCGAGCTCGTCTCGCGCCAGCGGCTCAAAAATAGCCGTCACCCGCCAACGTCTCGATCTCCTGCACCTGCCCGGCCGGAGCCTGCTCTTGCGGTGTCTGCGTCTGCTGCAGTTCTTCGTATAAGCTGTCCAGCGCGTCCTGCGCAACCGGAACCGGCAGACAGCCGCACAGTCCCAGCAGCAAAATCACGCAAAGCGCCAGCGCCAGTATTCTCGTTCCAAGCCTCATCCGTTCCTCCATTCTCCGCGTTCGCAGCTGTTTCTTGCCTCGTATTATATGCGATTTTTCGCGTTCTGTCCATTCGAAAAGCATACAAAAGCGCGCGGAGGACGTTCCCCGCGCATATAAACTGCCCCGTATTCTCAGCCGAGTCCCGTCCATCGCTCGCCGTCGCCGCAGGCTGCGCCGTAATGGTCGATTGCTGCCTCCTGCATCGCGAGAAAGTACGGCGCTTCGGTATCCAGGTTATCCGAAAAAGCGGCATGCCGACAAGCAAATCCGAAAGCGACTGCGGCGTTCTGCCAAGAATCCGGTTCAAAATCTCCGCCAGTTCCGCCCGCGAAAGCGCCTGCTCTTTGGAAAATACCGCGCCGTGCAGCCCCATGACCCAGCCGTTTCCCGCCTCAAACGTCACGTCCTGCGCCGCCCAGCCGCTCGATAGCGCCGCAAGCGCCTCCTTCCCCGAGTCCTGCGCGCGCACGCGCTCTAAAATGATGGACAGCTCCTCGCGCTCGTCACGCCGTCATCGGCCGGAAATTTCCGTTGCCGTCTCCCAGCATCAGCCGCAGCCCCGCCATCGCGCTGACCCTTCATACGCCCAGTGCCCGCACCCAACGTCCCGGAATGCGCTCTCCGACGTGAGCTCCTGCCGCGCGTCCGGGCTCATCATCCGGTGCAAAATCTCCGCCAGCTCCGCCCGCGTCACCTGCTTTTCCGGCCTTATGCTCCCCATCCGGAAAGCCCTGCAAATACGCCCCGTGAAATGCCTCCTGCGCAAAGCACGGCACGCGCAAGGCCGCCAATACCAGAAGCGCCAGCAGCATTTTCCGAAAAATTTTCATGCTCCATTCCTCTTTTCCCGCGAGCCGTTCCCGCGTTCCGGTTCTCATTCTGACACAGCTTCCCGGAAAAATCGGTCGTTTCCGCGCACCCGGCGTGCAGATTTTCAGAAAAACCCGAAAGAAAACCGGCGTAAAGCTTTCTCTTGACAAATAGCTACCGAAGTGGTAGAGTTTAGCCAATCAAACCAGTGAAGAAGTGTGAGTAAGCAATCACACCCCTTGCCAAAGAGAGCCGCGGATGGTGGAAGCGCGGCGCAAGGCGATTGCCGAATGGGCTTCCGAGGGCGAGCCGAAGTCAGTAGGTGAGCCGGAGTTGGCGCTCCGTTACAAAAGGCCGGTATGTGATAGCATACGCAAAGAGGGCGCGCAAGCGTCAAGCCGGGTGGCACCGCAGAGTTTATCCCTCCTGTCCCAGCAGTTCGTACTGTGGGGGACAGGAGGTTTCGTATTTCCGGAATGTCCCGCAAAAACTTCCGTGCAAATTCAAAGAAAGGTGGACAAGAACATGTCTCAAGAAATCCCGTACAAAATCTATCTCCGAAAGCGAAATGCCCACGGCATGGTACAATCTCCGCGCCGACATGAAAAACAAGCCCGCGCCGCTGCTGAATCCCGGAACCGGCAAACCCATGGGCTTTGACGATCTGCGCGGCGTCTTCTGCGACGAGCTTGTCCGTCAGGAGTTAGATAATGACACGCCGTACATCGAAATTCCGGACGAGATCCGCAGTTTCTACAAGATGTACCGTCCGAGGCGCATGGTCAAGTGCTCGTATGAGCAAAAGCCCTTCCGCCGCGAGGTCATGCGCACCTGGACGGCGGCGCGTCCGTGACGCCGAGCCCGTCCACGGAGACGGAGATCGGCCGTCGCATCCCTCGCCGAAAGCACCCGGCACGACCGGCTCGCTCGGCTGCTGCGCGATCAGCGAGGCCGTCGAGGTCGCCACCTCGACCCCGGCTACCGCTACGTGCTCGGCAGCGTGCTCAATCAGGTGCTGCTGCACCAGTCGGTCATCGGTCTGGAGACAAAACGGCACTTGACAAATACGGCGTTGTGCCGGATATTATTATCGGCTGTGCCGGCGGCGGCAGCAACCTCGGTGGCCTCATCTCCCCGTTCATGGGCGAGAAGCTGCGCGGCGAGCGTGACTATCGGTTCATCGCCGTCGAGCCCGCCTCCTGCCCGAGCCTCACGCGCGGCAGGTTCGCCTACGACTTCTGCGACACCGGCAAAGTCTGCCCGCTGGCCAAGATGTACACGCTCGGCAGCGGCTTCATCCCCTCGCCGAACCACGCCGGCGGCCTGCGCTACCACGGCATGAGCTCCATCGTCTCGCAGCTGTATCACGATGGCTACATGGAGTTCGCCCGCTCCGTCGAGCAGACGAAGGTGTTCGAGGCGGCCGAGCAGTTCGCGCGCATCGAGGGCATCCTGCCCGCGCCGCTAAGGCAGCCGTCTTCCTCCCGCTTCGCCTCCTCTTCGCTTCTTTCACGGGCCTGCGTCGTGCGCGTTTGGTAAGACACATCCCGCAGGGGGCGGCCTTCCGCATTTCGGCGCGCCGTTCGAACGCACACCATCGCGCCGAGCTCCATGAGCGCCTGCGTGAGCTTTCCGCGAGCCCGCCTCATAAAGCGGAAGCAGCGCCTCGCGGTAGGCAGTTTCGTCTTCTGGTTCGTGACCGGCGCGCCGTCTTCCATCACGCGGGAGAGCACCCGCAGCACATTTCCACGTCGACCGCCGGGAGTTGGACGCTCAAAGCAGATCGAGCAGATTGCCCCCGCCGTGTAATCGCCGACGCCCGGCAGCGCGCGCACAGCCTCGTACGTTTCGGGGAACGCACCGCCATGCTCGTCCATGATCACCTTCGCGGCCTTTTGCAAATCTCCACACGCGGCTGTAATATCCAAGCCCCCTCCCAGAGCTTCGTCAGCCTGTCGGTGGGCAGTCGGACAGCGCTTTTTCGATCGTTGGAAGCTCGATAAGAACCGCGCGTAATAGCCCCTTTACAGCCTCCACTCGTCTGCTGGAGCATGATCTCCGACAGCCACACATGATACGGCTCCTTATCCTGCCGCCACGGAAGCCCCGATGCCCCGCGTCGTACCACATGCAAAGCTTCTCCCCCAATTTTTCCGGCAACGGCCTCATATCCTTCACGCTCCCTTCGCAATGCACCTATTGTATCCGCCTGCCCGCACGCTTGTCAAATCACCAGCGCACCGCTATAATGGACATGTTCGAAAACACAACATTTCTGATAAGGAGCGAACGCATGAAGCTCCAATAGCCGCCGCACAATTCTAACCGGTCTCGCGTTTTTGTCCATCTGCGCCTTCTGGCAGATGTACGACAACGTCATCCCGCTCATTCTCACCAAAACCTTCCACATGAACGAAACCCTCTCCGGCGCGATCATGGCGGCAGACAATATTCTCGCGCTCTTCCTCCTTCCGTTTTTCGGCGCGCGCTCGGATAAGACACGAACACAAAAATCGGCAAGCGCATGCCCTACATTCTCTTTGGCACCGGCTGCGCTGTTCTTCTCATGAACCTTCTGCCGCTGATCGACAACAGCTATGCGGCCGCCCCTTCTTCCTTTAAGACGGCAAGCTTCGTCATTGTCCCGGCCTTTGCTTATCGCCATGGGAACCTACCGCCCCGCCGTCGCGCTTATGCCGGACCTCACGCGAAGCCCCTTGCGCTCGCGCGCGAACGCTATCATCAACCTCATGGGAGCCGTCGGCGGCATGATCTATCTTGGCATCGCCGCGGTTCTCTATTCACAGAAGCGCCTCTGGATGCGATAGGGGCTTACGAAGGCGGACCGGCTCGACTATCAGCCGCTGTTCCTAATTGTCTCGGCCATCATGTTCGTCTCCGTCGGCGTTCTGTTCTCACGATCAAAGAGCCAAAGCTCACAAAGGAAACTCAGGAATTAGAGGGCGCAGCATCCCGAATGGAATCTCGCTGAAACGGACGCCTCCGGACACGAGGTGCTCCCCAAGTCCGTCCGCAAAAGTCTCGGCTTTCTGCTGCATCGATTGCCCTGTGGTTCGCGGGCTACAACGGTGTGACTACCTGGTTCACGACCTACGTCGCAAGCGTCATGGGTCAGGGCCTTCGGCGGCGCTTCTACGTGCCTTCTCATCGCGACCGGCGGCGCAATCGTCTCCTACATTCCTGTCGGCGCGCTGGCCTCTAAAATTGGACGCAAGAAGACCATACAGCTGGGCGTACTTTTACTTGCCGCATGCTTTGCGCTCGGCTATGTGCTCACGACGCACTTTTCTTCCATCAACGCCGTCATGTTCCTCGTCTTCGCGCTCGTTGGGGCTTGCGTGGGCGGCCATCAATGTAAACTCCCTTCCGATGGTCGTCGAGATGTGCCGGGGCTCAGATATCGGCAAGTTTACCGGCTACTACTACACCGCCTCCATGGCCGCGCAGGTCGTGACCCCGGTGCTCGCCGGAACGCTCATGCGAAAATATCAGCTACAAATTCTCTTCCCCTACGCGGCCGTTTTCGTCTCTTTATCCTTCGTCACCATGTGCTTCGTGCGCCACGGAGACGGCAAGGCCGCTAAAACCGGTCTTTCCGCATTCGAAGATATCGACTAATTTATAAAGAAGGCGTTTTTATGCTTACCGTACTTATCATTTTCTGGTGCTTGCCGCATTGTATCTTCTTACCCTGCAAGGCCGGCGCAATCACCCGCTCTGGAAAACATTCCGCCATCAGCGCTTCTGTCACCGGGGCTATCACGACAAGCCGCAAATTCCGAAAACAGCCTTCCCGCCTTCCGCCGCGCGATCGACCACGGCTGGGGTGCAGAACTCGACGTGCACCTGCTCAAAGACGGTACGCTCGCTGTGTTCCACGACTCCGACCTCTCCCGCTGCGCAGGCGTTTCCGGCATGATCGAGGACCTGACGCTTCCGGAATTAAAAAGCTCCGCCTCGAGGGAACGGACGAGCAAATCCCGCTCTTTGACGAGGTGCTCGCGCTGTTTGAGATGCAACGCCTCTCATCATCGAGCTCAAGAGCGCAAACGGCAACCATTATGCGCTTACGAACGCTGTCTGAGCGGCTGGATTCTTATAAAGGGCGAGTTCTGCATCGAGTCGTTCGATCCCTTCTGCCTGCTGGACCTCAAGAAGCTGCGCCCGGACACCTGCCGCGGGCAGCTGTCGATGAATTTCTGCAAGGACCCGTCCGGCCTGCCGTTTTATAAGCGCGTGATCGCGGGCAATATGCTTCTGAACTTCCTCACGCGCCCGGACTTCATCGCCTACAAATATGAAGACCGCAAAGCCCTTTCCCCCCGCTCTGCCGGACGCTCTGGGGCATTCAGGAGGTCAGCTGGACGATTCGCCAAAAAGAAGACCTTCTGGAAGCGGAGCAGGCGGGCTCCATCGGCATTTTCGAGTGTTTTGACCCGGACGAGCCGGGAAAGGCGCAGATGCAGCGACGGTGTGGTTCCAGATTGTGCTTCCGGTTGCGGCCTGCCTGATCTTTGTGCTCATGATCTTGCTTGGCGGGCGAGGAGCGGTTCTACCACACGGCCATCCGGCCTTCCTGCTTGCGATCTACTACAGCGTGCGCGTCTCCGCAGTGCTAACCAGTCTGAGCCTGCGCTTCGTGTTCTGGGTCGCGTATCTTGGCGATTGCAGGCTTTTACGCGATGACCGTTTCCGGCCGCGTGCGCAACAACTGGGTGCTGGTGCTGCTGCTGGCCGCCGCGATCGCAGTTCTTGCCTTACACGCACCGCATAGCGCTTTACCAGCGGCAACTGGTCTGGCCGCGTGGGCTTTTTGCCGGAGCTTCTGTTTTTGACGGGCGGCTTTTTTGCCGTTCTTGCCATGCAGCCGCACGCGGACGGAAATACCACCCCACGTGGGGAGACCGCGTTGACGGCCGCAAGCTTCGCTCGCTCGATCCGGTGCAGGTGGTTGCAAACTACATCATGCCGACGAGAGGCGGCGCGTCGAACTTCATCCGCGACACTGTCGAGATTACCGCCATGGAGCGCTACATCCGCGAGAAGCGCCGCGCGGGGCTTACAAGCTTCGGCATTACGCATGTGTTCTTAGCGGCCTATGTGCGCACCGTGGCAAAATACCCGGCGCTCAACCGCTTCCTCTCCGGCCAGCAGGTCTATAGCCGGGGCGATGATATTCAGTTCTGCATGATGGTCAAAGAGGAGATGTCCACCGAAGCTCCGAGAGCGCCATGAAGCTCCACCTGACGCCCACCGACTCGGTCGAGGATATCTACCGCAAGATGACCGAGCAGGTCACACGCATCAAAGAAGCGTCCGACGCGAGCGATTTTGACAAGACGGCGAAACTGCTGTCGCTGATTCCGGGCGTGGTCTTTAAGTTCGTGGTCTGGGTGCTCAAGGTCGCTCGGATGGACTATTTTTCGGGCTGCTGCCGAAGTTCCTGCTGGAGGGAAGTCAGCCCGTTCCACGGCTCGATCTTCTTTACCTCGTCAACCTCCACGCGGATGCCCTGTGCGTTCAGCTTATTCGCGACCTCGTTCGCATAGTCGAGCGCGCGGTCGGTGACGGGCAGAACCTTGACCTGCACCGGGTTGAGCCAGACCGGGAACGCGCCCGCGAAATGCTCGGTGATGACGCCGATGAAGCGCTCGATGGAGCCGAGAACCACACGGTGGATCATGACCGGGCGGTGCTTGAGTCCGTCTTCGCCGGTATACTCCAGCTCAAAGCGCTCGGGCAGCTGCATGTCGAGCTGGATCGTGCCGCACTGCCATGTTCTTCCCAGCGAGTCTGCCAGATGGAAGTCCAGCTTCGGGCCGTAGAACGCGCCGTCTCCGGCGTTGACGGTGAAGGTCTTTCCCATCTCGGTGATGGCGGCGCTCAGCGTATCCTCTGCAAAGCGCCAGTCCTTCTCGTCGCCGATGTGGTCGTCCGGCATGGTCGACAGCTCGATGGCGTAGGACAGACCGAAGGTCGAATAGACCTCGTCGAAGAGCTTGACGACATTCTTGATCTCGTCTTCATCTGGTCCCAGGTCATGAAGATGTGCGCGTCGTCCTGCGTGAAGCAGCGCACGCGGAACAGACCGTGCAGCGCGCCGGACAGCTCGTGCCGGTGGACCAGACCCAGCTCGCCCACGCGCAGCGGCAGATCGCGGTAGGAATGCGGCTCACTGGCGTAGACCATCATGCCGCCCGGGCAGTTCATGGGCTTGATGGCATAATCCTCGCCGTCAATGACAGTGGTATACATGTTCTGCTTGTAGTGGTCCCAGTGACCCGAGCGCTCCCACAGGCGGCGGTTGAGAATCATCGGAGTCGAAATCTCGACATAGCCGTAGCGCTTATGCACCTCGCGCCAGTAGTCGATCAGCGTATTTTTCAGCACCATGCCCTTCGGCAGGAAGAACGGGAAGCCGGGGCCTTCCTCAGTCAGCATGAAAAGTCCGAGCTCCTTGCCGAGCTTGCGGTGGTCGCGCTTCTTCGCCTCTTCGATTCGCGCCAGATACTCGTCGAGCTGCTCCTTCTTCGGGAAGGCCACGCCGTAGATTCTCTGGAGCGTCTGGCGGTTGGAGTCGCCGCGCCAGTAGGCCGCATTGCAGGCAGTCAGCTTGATGGCGTTGCCCTTGATGCGGCCGGTCGAGTCGAGGTGCGGGCCGGCGCAGAGGTCGGTGAACTCGCCCTGCGTATAGAACGAGATGTGCGCGTCAAGCGGAAGATCGTTGATCAGCTCGACCTTATAGGGCTCCTGCTTCTCTTCCATATACTTGATGGCTTCCTCGCGCGGCAGCTCAAAGCGCTCGAGCTTCAGCTTTTCCTTGCAGATCTTGCGCATCTCCGCTTCCAGCTCTTCCATGATCTCGGGCGTGAAGGCAAACGGCGCGTCGAAGTCGTAATAGAAGCCGTTGTCGATCGAAGGGCCGATCGCGAGCTTGACCTCCGGGTGCAGCCGCTTGACCGCCTGGGCCAGAACGTGAGAACAGGTGTGCCAGTAGGTTCTGCGGTAGGCTTCGTTTTCAAACGAGAATTCATTGTTTTCTGCCATGGTGGTTGTCTCCTTCCAGTTGGTTCGGGGTAAAGAAAAACGCTTCACCCCCGACTTAAAATTCAGGGGTGAAGCGGTAACGCTCCACGGTTCCACCCTGCTTACGGAAAACTCCGTCGCTCGTGACCTCTGTAACGGGAGGCTCCCGGCGCTGCTTACTGAGAATTCTCCTGTTTCTGCCGCGCGGCTCAAAAAGCGGTATCCCAATCCCGCAAGCCCAAGACTCTTGCACCATGATGAGCCTCTCTCTGCGAGCCGCAATGGACGGGACATTTCTTTCTCCATGCCTGTAACGTAGAGACTATAGCACGTTTTTGGCCCGTGACAAATGCGTTTGCTGAAAAAACGCAAATTTTACTAATTTGTCACAAAATTCACGTTTTTGTCATATTTTCTTTACTTTTTCAGCAAGATTATTTCTATTTCGCCATGCACGCAGCAATATATTCTATGCAAAATAATCCGGTTTATTCATGATTTTGCATATTTCTCTTGACTTTTTCAGATTATCGGTATAATGTACAAACAGATACTAATTCGTAACGTGTTTGTATCTAATTTGTAACCTTGTGTTCTATCATGTTTCCGATTTCTGAAAGGAGTGTTGCTGCAATGATGCTGACAGCAAGGATCAAGTCCTGCGCCGCGGCCGTCTGCGTGCTGGCGGGCTGTCTGTTGCTTCCCAATGCGCAGGCAAAAGCAGAGTCCATTTCCCTGCCGGAACGTGCCGAAACTGTTCAGGCGCAGTCCGCGCCCGCGGCAAAATCCGCACAGGCCCGAAACCGCCGTCGTAACGCCGCTGGCGCTGGAAACCGTTGCGCTTCCCGTCAAGGAAGAAGCCGTCACGGAGGAGCCTTTGGCGGAGGAAGCGTCCGTCACGGAGGAAGCGCCGGAGGAGGCCGCCGAGGAAACGCCCGCACCCGAAGCGGATAACGCCATCGCGCAGGCCACGAAGGCAGACCATGAGCGCCCGGATGATCTCGTCAAGCTTGGAGACTTTCATCGCCACCGCCTACTGCGTCACCGGCCAGACCTCGACCGGTACGCAGACGACCGTCGGCCGGACGCTGGCCGTCAATCCCTACGTCATCCCCTACGGCACGGAGGTCTGGCTTTACCTGGAGGACGGCACGTTCGCGGGCGATTTCATCGCCGAGGACACGGGCTCCAACATGTTAGCCAACCCCAACGTGATCGATATCTACATGGGGCAGGATTCCTATAACAACTGCATCCTCTGGGGCGCGCAGAACGTCGAGGTCTATATCCGCGCAACCGCCGAGTCCGAGACCGCACAATAAAGAATGCAATTGAAAAACTGCCTTTCGCCTGCTACAATAGACGAAAGGCAGTTCATTTTAGGATGTATCGAGGTTTCTATGGATCTTTGTAATATTAGCGACATCAAAGTCGCTCCTGACCCGCCACGGTTTCCATTTTTCCAAGGCCAAGGGCCAGAACTTTCTGACGCAGAGCTGGGTCCCGCGCGAGATCGTTCTGGACGCCGGAATTGACGACACCTGCGGCGTTCTGGAGGTCGGCCCGGCATCGGGCCCTTAACGCAGCAGCTTTGCAGAAGCGCGAAAAAGGTCGTCGCCGTCGAGGTCGACCGCAGCCTGCAGCCGGTGCTCGCCGAGACGATGGCGGGAAACGAAAATTTGGAGATCATCTTCGGCGATATTCTGAAAACGGATATCAAGACTCTGGTGCAGGAGGAGTTTCAGTTGCTTCGCCCGATGGCTTGCGCGAACCTTCCTTACTATATTACAACGCCCGTTCTGGCCGCGCTTCTTGAGAGCCGCGCGTTTGAGGCCGTGACGGTCATGGTGCAGAAAGAGGTCGCCCAGCGCATCTGCGCGCCCGCCGGAAAGGGAGACTACGGCGCGTTCTCGGTCTTCTGCCAGTATTACGCGGAGCCGGAGCTTTTGTTCGACGTGATGGCATTGAGGACCGCGAGGACCATCACGCCGACATCTGCAAAGATAGCCGCCCACATGTTGGCCGCACCAAGGGCAACGAGCGCAAGGCAGGCAAACTTCACCATGAGCGCAAAGACGATGTTCTGATAAACAATGCCGATGCACTTGCGCGAGATTTTGATGGCCTTTGCGATTTGCAGCGGCTCGTCATCCATGAGAACGATGTCGGCAGCTTCGATTGCCGCATCAGAGCCCATCGCGCCCATGGCAATGCCGATATCAGCGCGGGAGAGCACAGGCGCGTCGTTGATGCCGTCGCCGACGAAGGCGAGCTTTGCCTTGCCGGACTGCTGGGAAAGAAGCGCTTCCACCTTCTCAACCTTATCCGCAGGCAGAAGATCGGAGTAAATCTCGTCCACACCGAGCTCCTTTGCGACGGAATCCGCAATCTTTTTCGCATCGCCCGTCAGCATGACGGTTTTTGTCACGCCTGCGCGGTGCAGCTGCTCTATGGCTTTCTTGGAGTTGGGCTTTATCACGTCGGAGATCACAATGTGCCCGGCGTATTTGCCGTCAATTGCCATGTGGATGATTTGCCTACGCTGTGGCAGTCGATGAAGTCGATGCCCAGCTGCTCCATGAGCTTGTGGTTGCCGGCGGCGACCGGAACGCCGTCGACCTTTGCAAGAATGCCCCGGCCGCTGACCTCTTCAATGTCTGTGACGCGGCTGCGGTCAATTTTTGCCATATGCTTTTTGCAGGCTCTTGCTGATGGGGTGCGACGAGGCACACTCGGCGAGCGCTGCGTACTCGAGAAGCTTTTCCTGCTCCATCGGGCTATGGTGGACGGCGCTGACCTCAAACACGCCTTTCGTCAACGTGCCGGTCTTATCGAAGACGACGGTCTTGACCTGCGAGAGTGTTTCCAGATAATTAGAGCCCTTGATCAGCACGCCTTCCTTGCTTGCCCCGCCGATGCCTGCAAAGAAGCTCAGGGGGATGCTCACAACGAGCGCGCACGGGCAGCTGGTAACAAGGAATGTAAGCGCCCGGTAAATCCACGGCTCCCATTCAGCGCTGCTGCCTGTCAAAAGCCGCACAACCGGCGGAACGATGGCGCCAGCGCCAGCGCGCTGTAACAGACGGCGGGGGTGTAGATTCTTGCAAATTTCGCGATGAAGTCCTCGGATCTCGACTTGCGGGAGCTCGAGTTTTCAACCAGCTCGAGAATTTTGGAGACGGTCGACTCGCCGAATTCCTTCGTCGTGCGGATTTTCAAAACGCCCGTCATGTTGATGCAGCCGCTGATGATCTCATCGCCGGTCTTTGCGTCGCGCGGCAGGCTCTCACCGGTCAGCGCGCTGGTGTTGAGCGTGGACGTACCGTCGATGATTACGCCGTCGAGCGGCACCTTTTCGCCCGGCTGGACGACGATCACCGAGCCGACTGCCACTTCGTCCGGGTCCACCTTTTCAAGCTTTCCGTCCACCTCGATGTTTGCGTAGTCCGGACGGATATCCATGAGCGCGGAAATATTTTTGCGGCTCTTGCCGACGGCATAGCTCTGGAAGAGTTCGCCGATCTGGTAAAACAGCATGACGGCGATTGCCTCGTTGTAGTCGCCGCTTTTTTCGTAGATGGCGAGGGCAAACGCACCGATGGTCGCGACTGCCATCAGAAAGTTCTCGTCGAACACACGACCGTTCCCGATGCCCTTGGCAGCTTTTTTGAGAATATCAAAGCCAATGACAAGGTACGCGGCAAGGTACAGCGCGAAGCGGGGAATTCCCGTGATGGGGAGAAATTGCAGGGCGATGAGCATCACGGCGCAGATGATGATGCGCGTGAGCATCTTTTTTGTTTCTTCGTCATGGAGAGCAGCTCCTTTTATGATTAAGTAAACGTTTAATCGTTTAGGCGAAAGCTGCGCCCCAGAACGGGGCGCAATTTTCGATGGCTTCTTACAGCTCGATTTCGCAGTCGGGCTCGACCTTCTTGCAGGCCTTCAGAACGTCCTTCATGACGCTCTTTGCGTCCGCGCCGTCGGCAAATTCCACGATCATCTTCTGCGTCATGAAACGGCAGATCGCTCGGATGCTTGTCGTCGGTGCAGAACCATGTGGTTGTAGCCCGTCGTGTTGGGCCGTATTGCGTGCACTACGGTTGGCGTGCCTTGGTAGCCGACACGTTCGTCATCCGTCGGACTCGATGTCGCCCACGAATGTTAATGATTTGTAATACGCACTTTCTCTTTGACTTTTGGGGCGGCATGTTTCGTACATAAGTAAAAAATTAAGTAAAATGGAAAAAGTTACAAAAGAAAAAATAGATAGCGCCATGGCTGCTACCAGGGATGGACAGTGCGGAAATGCATGAACGTTTGTATGTAACTTACAATTATTACCATACGGACCTTATGGGTTATCAGAGGGCGATGGATTCCTCTACTTTATGTTAAAATTCAAATTTTCTCTCTTTCAAAACAGTATATAATATATGGTTAGCAGGTGATTGCTTCCTTGTGAGAAATCATAATATTAATTAACTGAATAGAAGAAAAATATGAAAA
>VOFG01001714.1_pt1 | contig 41431 bp, 52 predicted proteins | sample 5384171 | NCBI WGS metagenome assembly VOFG01 (sample SAMN12384726, study PRJNA508395) | human gut metagenome | isolation source: healthy gut F | host: Homo sapiens
TCAAGACAAACGTTTATCTTCGTCCGGAGCACTGGGACAAGTAGACAGCACAAGTATGTAACCATCCGCAGGCCAATGACCTTAATTCCATGATTTTCGAGTTTGTGCTGCATCTTCAAGGCATAGAGTTCTTTCTTTCTGGAGACGTGGAATACAACCGACTTTAGCTTTACTTCGTGATGCGATAAAGAAAAATACTCCGGTATCTGTCACGTTTCCGGTTTTCGCAAGAGAATATGTAAAGCACTCATACCGTAGGAAAAGCACGAAAGACAACCTGATAACGACTATCAACGTCCTTCAGGAATTCCGCCCTGGCTTGGACTTCAAGGACATCACATACACATTCCTGAAGGATTTTGAAGCGTATCTTCGGGAAAAGGGAAACGGTATTAATACCGTGGCCAAACACCTTCGCCAGCTTCGGACACTGGTTAATGAGGCAATAAATCAAGGTTATATCCATTCGGATGCTTATCCTTTCCGCAAATTCAAAATCAAGCAGGAGAAAGGTCGACACGAGTTCTTGACTCCGGACGAATTAAGGAGACTGGAGAATCTAGAAGTGCACGACCAGAAGCTACGGCATGTGCTCGATGCGTTTTTATTTTGTTGCTATGTAGGGCTGCGCTTCTCTGACTTCTGGCTTACCCCCGAAAACTTTATCCGTGTAAATGGCCAAAGGTGGCTGCATTTCAAGTCAATTAAGACCGGAATAGAACTCCGGCTTCCGTTGCATCTTCTATTCGATGGGAAGGCACTGGCTATTCTAGACCATTACAACATAGAAGAGTTCGTCGATTTAGGATGTAATTCTGAAGTAAACAAATACCTTGCACAGATAGCCGGAATGGCACGTATCAGGAAACACATAACATATCACACGGCTCGTCATACATGTGCTACATTGTTGATTCATCAGGGCGTACCGATTACCACGGTACAGAAGCTGCTCGGCCATACTTCGGTCAAAACGACAGAGATTTATTCTGAGGTCCTGTCAAGCACAATAATGCGTGATTTAAGAGCCGTAAAAACACGGAAAAAAAGGCTCGATTTTCAGCCGAATTTTGCCGTTCGGTAGAGAATCGGTAGATTTTTTGTATTCTACCCATATTCTACTCATCAGGCATTGTCAATAGCACAATGTCGTATTTTTAGTTGATCCTCCTTATCTTTCTACTGAAGTCGGGACATATCGTATGAATTGGAGGCTTTCAGATTACTTAGATGTATTATCCATACTAGTGGATAAGTCATTCATTTATTTTACAAGCAACAAATCATCTATATTAGAGTTGTGTTGCTGGATGGGTAATCATCCCAATATTGGTAATCCGTTTAATAATGCGAAAAAGGAAGAATTCAATGCTAGAATGAATTACAATTCTACTTATACTGATGTAATGCTTTATAAAAAAGAATTTATTTAGTATTTAAGTAGCATTTAAGTGGTGTTTAATAAATCAATAAAAAGGCTAGAGGATGGGGAAATCTTTTAGCCTTATTCGTTTAGCATAAAAAAATCACATTTCGTTTTATATTAATAGACGTAAAAACACACAAATCGTTTTGAGAAAGTCTCACAAATCGTTTTGCGGCTTGTAGAGGATACTAAAAAAGGCTCTGAAAATCTATCGATTTTCAGAGCCTTTCCTCATTTTGCCTCACGGCTTCGGTACACCCTCAGGGATTCGAACCCTGGACCCACTGATTAAGAGTCAGTTGCTCTACCAACTGAGCTAAGAGTGCATCCACTATAATTGTCAAACTTTCCGAAATTTTGTACACCCTCAGGGATTCGAACCCTGGACCCACTGATTAAGAGTCAGTTGCTCTACCAACTGAGCTAAGAGTGCATCACTATTTTCATTTGCGAGTGCAAAGGTATATTTTTTACACGAAACAGCCAAACGTTTTCGAAATTTATTTTACAATATTTTTCAATTCTTTTCTGAATGGCTGGTTATTAGTCACATAAAAAAGGTCGGCACTAAGAATTTTATGCCGACCTTTCGTTTTTATGGATGAATATGAGATTTATTTCTCCAATTAGAAACGGTAACCTACACCGATAGAGAAGGTCATGTTCTTAGGTTTGTCACCATCATATCCGTCAGGATAATCAAACGGAGAAATGAAACCATTCTGACCAGTCAAGTTAACCAAATAGTGGTCACCAATTTCAAGACCGATACCATACTGGATACCTAAATCAAAACGATTCCATCCGTTATCTCCGAAGACTTTTTCACTTTCATCAATGCCGTCAACTTTATTTTTTACCACCTAATCCAAATGCCAAATACGGACCTGCATTGATAACAAATTTTGTATTATCGCTGATATTGAATTTGTAAGCAGCCAAAATAGGAATATCCAAATAGATTGGTCTCACTTTGGCATAATCCTTAACTTTATAACCTTTAGAAGAAATCATCAATCCAGACTGCAAAGACCAATTTTCACTGAATCCATAGTCCATACCTACTCCCAATTGGAAACCTGGCAATGCTTTGGTATTTTCAAACTTAGTCATGTTACTGAAGTTCATGCCTACGCGTGCATCCCATTTTACCTGAGAAAAACCAGCCAATGCAAACATTCCCAATACAGCGGTCATTAAAAACTTTTTCATAATTCTCTTTTTTTTAGTTTTAGGTTCTGTTCCCTTGAACCACTTTGTTTTATTCCGGAAGCAGAGGAACCGCTTTCTCTTATAATTATAATATATAAGGAGAAAAGCCTGCTTTCGTTCGTGATTGTTCACAAATGTATAAAATTATCTCAAATTATCAAAACTTTACAAAACATAAAAAGCGTAAAAGAGCGATATTTTAGGTTATCATGACTAAAAAACGGGATTATCAGTCTGTTTTTGGATACCAAAAAAACGCCCTTGCGTTTGCATCAAAACACAAGTACGTTTGAACTTAAACGCACTTACGTTTTAAGTAAAACGCCCTTGCGTTCCGAATCAAACGTAAAGGCGTTTTAAAGAGCGTCTAAAGTCCCTTTTAAATGTCATAAAATGAGATTAGAATCCCATATTTTTGCATTTTCCACTGACCTTCTGAATATCCAAGCGGATAATCTCCGTGCGATGGAAAGACTTGTTGGCATACTCGATACCCCCGCATCTTATGTTCTGGACAATATTTAGAGATCAACAGCGAAAGGGCAGACATCCGCTCTGCTTCGTGCAGGCTGTGATGTGCCGTACATTGCAGTACGATGCTTTCATACCCCGTAGTAAACTTATCGGGAATGACCTTACTGCGACCTGTGACACAGAAAGACACATTAGGACAGGCATCAATGCAGCGCAATTTACGTCCCACCGGCGCACAATGAATATAAATGGAGTTGCCACGGTCCCACACATAGTTGATTGGAATACCGTATGCACCATCTCCCTCTTCAGTCCGCATGGACAGGATACCGAATTCACCTTCCTTTAATATCTCAAATGCTCGTGCTTCATCGAGCAGGCGGTCCTGTCGGCGTACGTCTTGATTTGTATATTCCATAATAACAATTCTTTATTGGTTGGCCAGTTCATAGATTTCACGGGTAGCCTGTGCATCCAGACGGACATAATTACCCACGTATTCACCCTTGTTTTCATGCAGTTTCTTTACCAGCAGGTCGATGTCAGGATGTTCAATACCCAGCTCCTTGAAGGTAACAGGCATACCGATGGCATGGAAGAAGGATTTCAGACGGACTACACCTTCCAGTGCCATAGCCTTCTTGTCGTCCGATTCCGGCACGTCCCACACACGATGAGCATATTGTGCTACCTTACCCACGTTATGGCTGGCCATGTAGGTTAACCAGGCAGGGAAAATAACAGCCAGTCCGGCTCCGTGCGTCACGTCGTACACAGCACTTACCTCGTGTTCCATAAAGTGAGAAGCCCAGTCCTCCACGGCTCCCACGCCGCACGTGCCGTTGTGTGCGATGGTACCGGCCCACATCAGGTTGGCACGGGCTCCGTAGTTTTCCGGCTCTTTCATTACCCGAAGGGCTTCCGTGATAATGGCCTTGAGTGTTCCCTCACACATACGGTCGGGCACTTCCTGATCTTCTGTATTGGTGAAATAGCGTTCCATGATGTGTGCCATCATGTCGGTCACCCCGCAAGCTGTCTGCCAGGCTGGGAGGGTATAGGTCAGTTCCGGATTCATCACAGCAAACGTAGGACGCAACAACCCGTGCGTGCGGACACTCAGTTTCTTCAGTCCGTCCAGTTTCGTGATGACCGTATTACCGGAGCCTTCACTTCCAGCCGCAGGAATAGTCAGGACAACACCCAGTGGAATGGCTTTTTCAGGCACTACCTTATTTATATAAAAATCCCAGAAATCGCCTTCGTAAGGGATACCCATTGCAATGGCTTTGGCTGTATCGATAACCGAACCGCCTCCCACCGGAAGCAGAAAGTCGATTCCTTCGCGACGTCCCAGCTCAATACCTTCGTACACTTTCGGGTCGGTAGGGTTGGGTTGGATACCTCCCAGTTCCACATGAGCAATACCTGCTTCGTCGAGGTATTTTTTTACTTTATCGAGTAGTCCGCTGCGCACTTCGGGTACCTTTATATTTCTTCACCAGGCTCGGCGGCTGGCTTTCCGTACTGTAAAAGCGAAGTTATTCATATCTATTATAAATTATAGGGGTTTACATGTAGTACGACAAAGTTAAAGAATTTCTTTGTATCTTTGCGCCACAATAAAAAAAATTGAACCTATGAAATCAGATATTGAAATAGCTCGCAGTATCGAGTGACAAAAATCAAGCAGATTGCCCGCGAGTATGGTATTCCCGTAGAAGAAATCTCTAACTACGGACGCTACATTGCCAAAGTTCCCGAAACATTGATCGATGAAGAAAAGGTGAAAAAGAGTAACCTGATTCTGGTAACGGCCATCACACCGACCAAAGCCGGTATCGGAAAGACTACCGTATCCATCGGTCTGGCACTGGGACTGAACAAAATCGGAAAGAAAGCCTTCTGTGCCTTGCGCGAACCGTCACTTGGTCCTTGTTTCGGTATGAAGGGTGGAGCCTGCCGGAGGTGGTTATGCACAGGTGCTCCCTGATGGACAAAATCAACCTGCACTTTACAGGCGACTTCCATGCCATCACTTCGGCTCACAACATGATTACGGCCTTGCTCGACAACTATATGTACCAGAACAAAGACAATGGCTTTGCCATGAAAGAAGTGCTCTGGAACCGTGTGCTCGACGTGAACGACCGTGGCTTGCGCTACATCGTGACCGGACTGGGCGGAAAGACCAATGGTATCACTCGTGAATCGGGATTCGACATCACACCGGCATCGGAAATCATGGCTATCCTCTGTCTGGCAAGAGATGAAAACGATTTGCGCCGCCGCATCGAAAACATTCTGTTAGGATTCACCATCGACAACAAGCCTTTCACAGTGAAAGACTTAGGAGTAGCCGGAGCGATTACGGTATTGCTGAAAGATGCCTTGTCGCCTAACCTGGTACAGACTACGGAACATACACCGGCCTTCGTACACGGTGGTCCGTTTGCCAACATCGCACACGGATGTAACTCGGTACTGGCTACCAAACTGGCAATGACCTTCGGTGACTATGTAGTGACAGAAGCCGGATTCGGTGCCGACCTGGGTGCAGAGAAGTTTTACAACATCAAATGCCGCAAAGCCGGACTTCAGCCGAAACTGACCATCATCGTGGCTACAGCTCAGGGATTAAAGATGCACGGCGGGGTAGATGTAGACAAAATCAAGGAACCGAACATGGACGGCCTGAAGGAAGGTGTGAAGAACCTCGACAAGCACATCGAAAACCTCCAGTCATTCGGACAGACTGTAGTCGTAGCTTTCAACCGTTATGCTAATGATACCGATGAGGAACTTGACTTCGTACGTCAGCACTGTGAAGAAATGGGCGTAGGATTTGCCATCAACAACGCGTTTATGGAAGGCGGAGACGGTGCCATCGAACTGGCTAACTTAGTAGTAAACACCATCGAAAACAACCCGTCACAGCCGTTGACCTTCACTTACGACGAAACTGACTCAGTGGAAGAGAAAGTTACCAAGATTGCCTGCGAACTGTATGGTGCCAAACAAGTGCTGTTCGGCCCGGCTGCCCGCAAGAAGATTCAGATGATAAAAGATCTGGGGTACACCAACTTCCCTGTCTGCATTGCCAAGACACAGTATTCATTCTCTACCGACCCGAAACTCTACGGAGTGGCTTCCGGCTTCAACTTTGCCGTGCGCGATATCGTCATCAATGCGGGTGCAGAAATGCTGGTAGTAGTGGCTGGTGAAATGATGCGTATGCCGGGATTGCCGAAAGAGCCGCAGGCATTGCACATTGACATTGTGAACGGAGAAATAGAAGGATTGTCATAAGCAGATGAAGCCACAGTTTCTTGTCGGAGCCATGATGCCCGGAAGCGGGCAGACCCTCGTTGCCTTGGGACTGATGCGTGCGTTGCGTCAACGCAACCTGCGTGTGCAGTCTTTCAAATGCGGACCTGAACTGGCAGACCTTCGCTATCATGCGCTGGCTGCCGACCGTGAACCGGTAAGCCTGGACACCTGGCTGAGCTCACGCAGTCACCTGCAAGCCGTCTACAATCGTTATGGAGAGAAGGCCGATGTATGCGTAGTAGAAGGACGGGCAGGTTTGTTCGACGGATTCCGGAAAACGCAGGGAAGCAGCGCCGAAATGGCCCGACTGATGAAGATACCTGTGGTGATAGTGGTGAGTGCACGCAATGCGGGCTACTCCACTGCTGCCATGCTGTATGGCTTCAAACACTTCAATACAGAACTGAAAATAGCCGGAGTGATTTTCAATCAGGTCACTTCGGCTGCACAATACGGTTTCCTGCGCGAAACCTGTGCCGAGGCCGGGGTGGAATGCTTGGGCTATCTCCCTTATCTGGAGGAAACAGGCCTTCCACCTCGTCATCAGGCACTGACACTTCCTGCAAGGAAGAGCCTTGACCTGCTTCTCAATCAAGTGGCGGAACAACTGGCACAGCATGTAGACATTGACAAACTGCTGAACCTTTCCACCCGTATTTTCCCTTGTACCTATTCGCTTCCTTACATTTCCGAAACAGAAACGGATATGTGGACCGGCAAGCGCAAACAGCGAATCGCATTGGCTTCCGATCCGGCTTTTCCTTTCGTGTATCGCCAGAGCACAGACAAGAGAAAAGGAGACATCACACGTTTCAGTCCGGTATATGGCAGTGAACTTCCCGAAGCGGACATTGTATATCTGCCCGGAGGTTATCCGGAATTGTTTGCCCGTCAGCTGCATCGCCGGAAACGCCTGATGGAGCAGTTACGCGAATACGTAGAGAAAGGAGGAAAACTGCTGGCAGAAGGAGGAGGAATGGCCTTGTTGGGACAGACACTAACCGCACGTCCCGGAGGTACAGCCTACGAAATGGCGGGAATTCTGCCTTATTCAGTCATTGCGAAAGACAACCGCCCGTGCAGCGGATACCGTCAAACGCATTATCACGACTTATGTCTGAAAGGATATGAGTACCGTTACTTTGACATTGTTCCTTCGGAAGAAGCAGCTTCACTGCAAACACCAGCCTGTAATTTAAAAGGAGGAGAAGTATCGGGGTCATTTTTCTTCCGCTATAAAAACTGTATAGCCACCTCCGTACATCACTATTGGGGAGAAACCGGGTTGTATAAGCTCTGGGAATAGCTGGAGAAGGGAATTTTTCTATTTTCCACACGAAAAAAATCGGAGAAAACAGACGATTCTAAAAAATAAATTCTATATTTGCATCACCAAAGTCGCGGCAGTAGCTCAGTTGGTAGAGCATCAGCTTCCCAAGCTGAGGGTCACGGGTTCGAGTCCCGCTTGCCGCTCATCAGTGTTTAAAGGCTAATATTCTGATAATTAAGGGTTGTTAGCCTTTGCTTTTTATATTCGTTCATCTGTAGAGATACAAGAAAGTTGCTTGTCCGGCATTTTTTATTTTCCCAAAATGAATCATAAAGAAAAGCAGGAAGAAACCCCACTCATGGATTTTCTCCCTGCTTTTCTTTATGTAAATGCTATATTCTTTTAAGAATTCATACTCATCAGGAACTCTTCGTTGTCTTTTGTCTTCTCCAGACGATCTTTCACGAAATCCATTGCTTCGATAGGATTCATGTCCGACAAGTATTTACGGAGAATCCACATGCGGTCAAGTGTAGTCTTGTCAAGCAGCAAGTCGTCGCGACGAGTACTTGAAGCCACGATGTTGACAGCCGGGAAGATACGCTTGTTACTCAGGTTGCGATCCAACTGCAACTCCATGTTACCTGTTCCCTTTGAATTCTTCGAAGATAACTTCGTCCATCTTAGAACCTGTATCAATCAAAGCAGTAGCCACGATTGTCAGTGAACCGCCACCTTCAATGTTACGTGCCGCACCGAAGAAGCGTTTAGGCTTGTGCAACGCATTGGCATCCACACCACCGGAAAGTACCTTACCAGATGCCGGAGAAACCGTATTGTATGCACGAGCCAGACGAGTGATAGAGTCCAGGAAAATTACAACGTCGTGTCCGCATTCTACCATGCGCTTTGCTTTTTCCAGCACAATGCCGGCTATCTTCACGTGACGCTCTGCCGGTTCGTCGAAAGTAGAAGCGATTACTTCAGCTTTCACACTGCGAGCCATGTCGGTCACTTCTTCCGGACGTTCATCGATGAGCAGCATAATCATATACACTTCCGGATGATTGGCCGCAATGGCATTGGCGATATCTTTCATCAAGATAGTCTTACCAGTTTTAGGCTGTGCTACAATCAGTGCACGCTGTCCTTTTCCGATAGGAGCAAACAAATCAACTACACGAGCCGACAAGTTGTCATTATATCCTTTGCACAATTTGAATTTTTCATCGGGGAAGAGCGGAGTAAGGTGATCGAACGGAATGCGGTCGCGCACCAAAGCCGGATCAAGTCCGTTAATTTTAGAAACCTTTACCAGGGAAATATTTTTCACCTTCTTTAGGCGGACGGATAGTACCTTCTACCACGTCACCGGTTTTCAAGCCGAGCAGCTTGATCTGTGACTGTGACACATAAATGTCATCGGGTGAAGAAAGATAGTTGTAATCTGAAGAGCGGAGGAATCCATATCCGTCGGGCATGATTTCCAGTACACCGGTACCTTGAAGAATATCATCAAAATCGTAGACTTTTTCTACCGGTTTGGGAGCCGGTGCCGGAGTATTATTGGCAGGAGTTTCAGTAGAAGGAGAAGATGGATGCTGCTCTGGCACATTCTGGTTGGCAGCAGGCTGCGGGTTGTTGTCCTTTCCCTGATTACTGTTATTATTGTTGTTATTAGGACGGTTGTTGCGATTATTCTGACGAGCCTGACGCTGCTGATTTTTCTGTTTAGGTTCTTTAACCGGCATTACAGGCACCTCCATTTTGGTAGCCTCAAATTTACCCAGCAATTCAGAAGGTATCTCGAATTTTTCAGACGGGAGGTCTTCGATAGGAATAAAATCGTTATTATTCAAGTCGAGCGGTGGAAGTTCCATGTCGTCATCATCGATAGGAAGCGGAGCCGGTTTAGCAGTAACTTCAGCTGGTGTACTTTCAGCGGCTTCCTGCGCTTCTTTTGCCAGAGTAGATTTATTTTTGGAACCCGGCTTACGTCCACGCTTGGCTTTGGGCTTTTCTTCAGTGGCAGGAGCAGCGATAACTTCGGGCTGAACTGTTTTTTCTGCAACCGGTGCCACGATTTCCTCTTTTTCCGTCGGTGCAGGAATTTCCTTGAACAAAGGAGTCGGTGCAGGAAGGGCAGGAGTATTGGCCTCCAGTTTCTGTGCCTTGTCTTTGGTTGCCGTGTATACTTTGTCCCCTTCTTTCTTTATACTGATGCGCGAGCGCTTACGTGGCTGTCCTTCCTTGCGTTCTTCGTTATTTTGCTGTGTGGCCACTTTTTTTGTCGCACCGACAATTGCCTGCTCATCCAGAATGCGATACACCAGTTCTTCTTTTTTCAGTGAATCGACTTTTTTCAGACCCAACTCTTTGGCAATCTGCTGCAATTCAGACAAATTTTTGTCGTTTAATTGAATGATATTGTACATAAATAGGTTAAATGAATTATTAATATTGGGTGTGTGAAGCATGACAAACCGTTCAGAGGTCTCTTTCCTCTTTCACACATTTGAATTATCAATGATTTTTGATTGTTTTTTATTGAATTCGGATTGGATACGAAACACGTTTCCAACTACCTTTTTGCATTATTGCGAGTACAAAAGTAAGTGTTTTTGTTATAAACACGAATAAATGCGGACTTTTTTACAGTTTCTGTCCCCGGATTAAAAAGAATTGTGCTAAATTAGCGTTGAAAATACAATTTAATTGACACATTAATGCTTATGAAAAAGTAATTTTTACAGAAAAGGCTCCTGCTGCCATCGGTCCTTATAGCCAGGCAGTAGAAGTAAACGGCATGGTATTCTTGTCGGGCCAGATTCCGGTAAATCCGGCTACAGGCGAAGTGGTAGAAGGTGGAATCACTGAACAGACTACTCAGGTATTCGAAAATATCAAGAATGTACTTGCAGAAGCCGGACTGACAACTGCCAATGTGGTAAAAACCACTGTGTTCCTGGCAGATATGGCACTGTTCGGTGAAATGAATGCCGTATATGCCAAGTATTTCGAAGGCGATTATCCTGCCCGTTCTGCGGTAGCTGTCAAAAGCTTTACCGAAAGGAGTGCTGGTAGAAATTGAAAGTATTGCGGTAAGATAACCGTAAAGGAAGCAGGCCGTAAGGGGAATGCCTTTGTGGTCTGCTCCCAATTTGTTTAACAGGAAATTTTGTGACAATGCAACTGAACATGCGTACAATTTGGGGGAGAGAACAAATGGAAACTGGCCACTTTCATACTGGCTATTCTGACAGTAACGGCTTCGGTTTTATATATTTACAGATACGAGCCTTTCTCGTCCGGACTGGAAATTACCGACGAACTAGGAGGAAATATCTTTCCGGTCACCATCCTGTCTACGGCTACGACCGATGCACAGCTGATTGTGCCGGCCGACAGTACTTATCTGGGAAATCCCAAATCGTGTATCGGTATTAAGATACGCAGTCCGCATGCCAACAGCAAACTTCACATAGAATTAGCAGAAACTCCTTTCTTTGCTCATTCGGTTTCTGAATTCATTCTGCCGGAATCAGGAAAGGAATACCTGGTTTTCCCGGATGTGATATGGAATTATCAAGCTCTGCTGGAAAATACTCAGGCCATGCCTGTTACCGTGTCCATACAGGCAAAGGTAAATAACAACCGGACATATTCGGCGGTACATACGTATTCCGTACGCAGCATCAATGAATGCCTGTTAGGCTACATTGACAGTAAAATGAAATTTCACGACACGGGCGATTTCTTTGCGGCCTATGTCAACGAAGACAACCCTAACATCAGCCAGGTGCTGCGCGAGGCACTGGATTCACGTATTGTCAACCGTTTCTGGGGATACCAGAGCAAGGATCCAAAAGTCGTAGACAAGCAGGTGTATGCCTTGTGGTATGTCTTGCAGAAAAGAGGGTTCAAATACAGCTCCATCAGCAACAGCAGCCTGTCGTCCAACGTAGTCTTCACCCAGCGCGTACGTACGTTCGACGATGCCCTGCAGTCGGCACAGATTAACTGTGTGGACGGAAGCGTACTGTTTGCTTCCTTGCTGAAAGCCATCAACATCAATCCGATTCTGGTACGCGTGCCGGGCCACATGTTTGTGGGTTATTACACCGACCGTTTGCACCAGGAGATTCATTTCCTGGAAACGTCCATGATTGGCGACGTAAACCTGGATGACTTCTTCCCGGAAGAGAAACTCGACTCCACAATGGCGGGAAAATCGCAGGAAAGCGTGTCAAAATTCATGTTTGAGAAATCCAAGGAATATGCCACTCGCATTTACAACGAGCACAAGGACCTGATTCATTCGGGCAAAGTGAACTACATGTTCCTGGAGATAGACAAGGCTACCCGCGCGTATGTGCAGCCCATTGCGGCCAAATAAGACCTCAATCTCATGAAACTGATTTATCTTTATCATAGCGGCTTCGCCCTGCTGGGGGAAGGTTACACGCTTATTTTTGACTATTTTGAAGATTCCGTGTCGGCCGACAAAGGCATCGTGCACGAACAGCCTTCTTTCACGTGAAGGACGGTTGTATGTGTTTTCCAGCCATGCACATGCCGACCACTTTAACCGGCAGATACTCTCCTGGAAAGCGCTTCGGCCTGACATCGTCTATCTGCTTTCAACCGACATTCCTCTTTCTGCCCAAGACAAAGAAAATGGAAATTTCCATACACTGGCGAAAGGAGACACCTATCGTGACGAATATCTCACCGTGCGGGCTTTCGGCTCGACGGACATAGGCATCTCTTTTTTAGTCCAGACCCCGGAAGGAGCTACCGTATTCCATGCCGGCGACCTGAACAACTGGCACTGGATGGATGAAAGTCCGGAGGAGGAATGGAAACGTGACGAAGCCTTTCTTCCTTCGTGAGTTGGAAGACATTGCCGTCTGCAAAGGCGAAAATGGATATCGTGCTGTTTCCGGTCGACCCTCGTTTAGGAAAGGAATACATGCGAGACCTTTACAATTTGTGAAACGGATAAAAACGACTATATTTGTACCGATGCACTTTGACGAAGCTTTTGAGAAGGCTTCGGCTTTTGCACCTTTGGCTGCATCGGAAGGAACTCAGGTTCTTACTCCTGTCCGTCGCGGCGAAACATTGAACTTAGACCACTATATCAACTTAAAATAAAATAAAAAGACAATGGAAATAAAAGGAAGATTTGACCACTTCAATATCAACGTAACTAATCTTGAAAAAAGTATCCAATTCTACGAAAAGGCGCTCGGACTGCATGAGTCTCACCGCAAGGAAGCGGCCGACGGTTCTTTCATCCTGGTGTACCTTACCGACGGATGCACGGGGTTTCTCATTGGAACTGACCTGGCTGCGCGACCATACGGAAGCCTACGAACTGGGAGAAAACGAAAGCCACCTTTGTCTCCGTGTGGCAGGCGACTACGATGAAGTACGCAAGTTCCACAAGGAAATGGGCTGTGTATGCTTCGAGAACGAACAGATGGGACTGTATTTCATCAATGACCCGGACGATTATTGGATTGAGATTCTTCCGCTGAAATAAACCTTTATCTCTAATACTAAAAACAAAAACGTTATGAAAAAGTACATTTCTCCGGGTTCCTGGTTTTCACTGGAATATCCCGACAACTGGTGTGAGTTTGAAGATTCGGAAGACTGCTTTCTGTTTTACAACCCTGACAAATGGACCGGGAACTTCCGTATTTCTGCCTATCGGGGCAATTCGTCAGCCTATGCCAACGAATGTCTGGAAGACGAACTGCATCAAGTACGCGGGGCCAAGAAGGTGAAAGTCGGTTCATGGGACTGTGCCTATTCTTCCGAAAGCTTTCAGGAGAATGGCGTGTGGTACACCACCCACATCTGGGTGACCGGTCGGGGAGAAATCTCCGTGGAGTGCTCGTTCACCGTGGCCAAGGGCGAGAGTCCCAAGGCTGGCGAGGCTATCATAGCTTCCCTGAAGGTACGCAATGCATCCGACAAGCCGGTGAAAGAAGTGATTCCGGTCCGTATCCTGGAAATCAACCAGATAAACGAAAATTATGACTGGGCCGTTTCTACAGTGAAAAAACAGCTGACCAAGGACTTTACCGGTACAGAAGCCGACTTGGAAAACTTGCAGAAAGTAACCGACAGCGGACGTTTTAACCCCAAACAGCGTCAGGCGTGGGAAAGCTTCGGTACGGCATTCGGCGTGATACTGGTCAACGAGATGGACGGCATGGAATGGGTGACGGTCATCGACGGACAGAAAGAATTTCCGGCACTGCGTTTCCGCAATTCAAAAGTAATGGTCAACCCGATTTCCCTGATATGGGACAAGGCGAAAAGCGGACAGCCGTGCGACCTGAAAGCGGAATTCGAACGGATAAAGAACGAAGTGGAAGCGGTGATGGACTAATCCTGTCCGCATCCTATTTTTAGCAGCTACGAATTAGATTATGACTCCATATTTACAAGTAGAAAACCTGACCAAGTCGTTCGGCGACTTGGTCCTTTTTAACGGCATATCTTTCGGTATTGCAGAAGGACAGCGCATCGGACTGATAGCCAAGAACGGCTCGGGAAAAACCACCTTGCTGAATATCCTGGCCGGTAAGGAAGGCTACGATGAAGGAAAAATCACCTTCCGCCGCGATTTGCGCGTGGGCTATCTGGAACAGAGCCCGAAATATCCTGAAGAGCTGACGGTGCTCGAGGCCTGCTTTTATCACGGCAACTCTACCGTAGAGCTGATTAAGGAATATGAACGGTGTATGGAAACACCCGGCAACCCCGGCATGGACGAACTGCTGGTGCGGATGGAGCACGAAAAGGCCTGGGACTATGAACGACGTGCCAAGCAGATTCTTTCGCAACTGAAGATACGCGACTTCTCCCAGAAAATCGGACATCTGTCCGGCGGGCAGTTGAAGCGTGTGGCACTGGCCAACATCCTGATTACCGAACCGGATTTGCTGATTCTGGACGAGCCGACTAACCACCTCGACCTGGACATGACGGAATGGCTGGAAGAGTACCTGAACCGTGGTAGTCTGAGCCTTGCTCATGGTGACGCACGACCGCTATTTCCTGGACCGTGTGTGCTCGGAAATCATTGAAATAGACAACCGCCAGTTGTATTCTTACAAAGGAAACTACAGCTACTACTTGGAGAAACGGCAGGAACGTATCGAAGCGACCAATGCGGAGATTGCCCGTGCCAACAACCTGTATCGCACGGAACTGGAATGGATGCGCCGTATGCCACAGGCACGCGGACACAAGGCCCGTTACCGCGAAGAAGCCTTCTATGAACTGGAGAAGGTGGCCAAGCAGCGCACGTACGACGCGAACGTGAAACTGGATGTCAAGGCTTCGTACATCGGTTCCAAGATTTTCGAGGCCGACCACCTGTGCAAGCGTTTCGGCGACCTGAAGATTCTGGATGATTTCTCCTACATCTTTGCCCGCTACGAGAAGATGGGTATCGTGGGCAACAACGGTACGGGTAAATCTACCTTCATCAAGATTCTGATGGGACTGGAGAAGCCAGACAGCGGTACGCTGGACATCGGCGAAACGGTGCGTTTCGGCTACTACTCGCAGGAGGGACTTCAGTTTAACGAGCAGATGAAGGTGATTGACGTGATTACGGACATCGCCGAGGTCATTGAGCCTGGGCAACGGCAAACGGCTGACGGCTTCACAGTTCCTGCAGCATTTCCTCTTCACGCCCGAAACGCAGCACAGCTATGTGTACAAGTTGAGCGGGGGAGAACGACGCCGGTTGTACCTCTGTACGGTACTGATGCGGAACCCGAACTTCCTGGTACTGGACGAGCCGACCAACGACCTGGACATCGTTACACTGCAGGTGCTGGAAGAATACCTGCAGAACTTCAAGGGATGCGTCATCGTGGTGAGCCACGACCGCTACTTCATGGACAAGGTAGTAGACCATCTGCTGGTATTCAAAGGGCAGGGCGACATCCGCGATTTCCCCGGCAACTATTCTGACTACCGCGACTGGAAGCTGGCCAAGGCAGAACACGAGAAGGAAGCAGCCAAACCCAAGGAAGAAAAGACGCAGCGTGTCCGCCTGAACGACAAGCGCCGCATGACCTTCAAGGAACGGAAGGAATTCGAACAGCTGGAAAAAGAGATTGCCGCACTGGAGGAAGAAAAGAAACAGATAGAAGAAGCCTTGTGCAGCGGTACACTCAGCGTAGACGAACTGACCGAGAAGTCCAAGCGTCTGCCTCTGCTCAACGATGAGCTGGATGAGAAGACCATGCGCTGGCTGGAACTGAGTGAAATTGAGGGATAAAAAAGTTGAAAGGACGTTTGAAATAAAACGCTTTTACGTTTAAAACAAAACGCAAAGACGTTTTACTTCAAACGTCCTTGCGTTTTATCTGAAATGCCCTTGCGTTTTCAAGCAAACGCAAAGGCATTTTTTATGTCCGTTTTTTTACTGATACAAGAAGCGCTTGATGCTCTTCTTAGCCGTCTTTTCAAATTCCTCCGGATAGAGTTTTATCTGTGTAATCTGCGAGTAAGCCGGAAGCACCTTGTTCAGTTCGATGCGGTTCAGTTCCAATGCTTCCTCCAGCTGTTTCTTGTTCATTCCATGCGAGAAAGCGTCTTCATTGTCCGGATAAACCAGCGCCACAAGCTTGTTCTCTTTCAGAATCACCAGCGACTCGTTCACGTAAGGCATGTTGTTCAGGCGAGCCTCAATTTCTTCCGGATAGATATTCTGTCCGGAAGCGGTAAGCAGCATGTTCTTGCAACGGCCCTTGATGAAGATGTTTCCATCCGCATCCTTGATGGCCATGTCGCCAGTGTGCAACCAGCCGTCCTTGTCGATAGTCTGTGCAGTAGCACTTTCGTTCTTGTAATATCCCAGCATCACATTCATACCCCGGCACACCAGTTCACCCGGAATCCGTTCAGGGTCTTCCGAAATCACCTTGGTTTCCATGTTGGCCACGGTCTTTCCGCACGAAGTGTACAGAATCTCATCCCAGCGGCTGTGACAGATAAGCGGCGCACATTCGGTCATACCGTATGCGATGGTGTAGGGGAAGTTGATTTTACGCAGAAAGGCTTCCACTTCGGGATTGAACGGTGCCCCTCCGATTACGATTTCAATAAAGTTTCCGCCGAACACCTCCATGGCCTGCTGACGAATCTGTTTCTTGATTTTATCGCTGATGATAGGCAGGTTCAGCAACAAGCTTTCCGAGCTTTGTTGTCCACCTTCGGGAGAATGTTCTTCTTGAAAATCTTTTCCACAATCAGCGGCACGCAGGCAATGACGCGCGGACGGATTACGGCAAACGATTCTGCAATGATTTTCGGGCTCGGCATACGGGTGAGGAACCACAGATGCGCTCCTTTGGTGATACCGTAAAGGAAGTCGAACACCAGTCCGAAGATATGTCCCAGCGGAAGCATGGATACGATGCTGTCGCCCGCTTTCAGTCCCACTTTCTGATCAATGTGTACGATGTTTGAAATAATACTGCGGTAGGGAAGCATCACCCCTTTAGAGTAACCGGTAGTACCCGAGGTGTAATTGATGACAGCCAGTTCTTCCGGTTCTTCCCGACGGTAGGAAACCTGTTCGGCACGGAAGCGGCAGGGATATTTCTTTCCGAATTCTTCGTTCAGGTGTTCGCGTGCATACGTCAGTTTCTCCGAGCGTGACACCACCAGGTCGAAATTCTTCAGCTCGATGATACCTTCCAGATTAGGCATGGCTGCTTCGTTGAACATCTCCCACACCTGATCGCCTACGAAAAGCATGCGTGCTTCCGAATGGTTAACAATGTGGTGTACGTTGTCGGCCTTGAATTCGTGAAGGATGGGCACAGCTACTGCCCCGTAAGTAACGACGCCTAGGAAGGTAGCCGTCCAGTTTGCACTGTTGCGCCCGCACAGCGCGATCTTATCCCCTTTTTTGATTCCTGCATGTTCGAACAGGATATGCATTTTCTCTATTTTTCTGGCTACGTCTTTATATTGCAGCGTAGCTCCTTTGTAGTCTGTCAGTGCATCACGGTCCCAGTTGGCGCGGATGCTTTCTTCAACAAGTTGTATAAAACTGTCTTGTATTTCCATTTTAAATTGCACAATGTTTGACACAATGTGCGCAAAAGTAATAAAACTTGTCCGATTTCTTTTCATTCTTTGTCATTTTTTTGAAAGAATAGACTATTTGACAAGAATTTCTGCCGTTTGGAACAAGGGCAGATAGATGAATTTTTCCGCCTTAGAATGCGGTTCTGCGGCTGCAATTCTCGATGTATCTAATTTTATTCGTATCTTTGCCGATTGAATAAAAATAATAGCGAAAGAATGAATTTTCAGAAACTGACTCCCATTGTGAACAAACCCAATGCGTGGGCCCTGAGTCCGCTGGTGGTATTTTTATGCCTGTATCTGGTGGCTTCCCTGCTCATCAATGATTTTTATAAAATTCCGATTACCGTAGCTTTCATGGTGTCTTCCATTTTATGCCGTAGCTACGACGAAAGGACTGAGCTTTTAAACGACCGCTTGTTGCAATACTCCGCAGGAGCGGCCAACAAGAACATCATGCTGATGATATGGATTTTCATCTTGGCGGGGGCCTTTGCACAGTCGGCTCAAGCCATGGGGGCTATCGATGCGACGGTAAACCTGACCTTGCGGTTGCTTCCGGGCAATCTGCTGCTGGCGGGAATCTTTTTGGCATCGTGCTTCATTTCTCTTTCCATCGGTACGTCGGTCGGTACCATTGTCGCACTGGTTCCTGTAGCTGCCGGTATCGCGGCCAAGACGGATGTCAGCGTGGTTTTCATGACGGCGGTAGTAGTGGGTGGTGCCTTTTTCGGCGACAACCTGTCCTTCATTTCCGATACGACCATCGCGGCTACCCGTACGCAAGGGTGCGTGATGCGCGACAAATTCCGGGTAAACTCTCTGATTGCCTTTCCGGCTGCCTTGCTCGTATTCATCTATTACATTATTTACGGAAGCCATATCGAAGTGGCACAGGATATTCCTCACGTAGACTGGATGAAAGTGATTCCATACATCATAGTGCTGGGAACCGCAGTAACGGGCGTCAACGTTCTGCTGGTGCTGTTGCTGGGACTGATTTCTACGGGTATTGTAGGCATGGCATACGGCACGTTCGATGTGTTCGGATGGTTCGGCGCCATGGGAAAAGGTATGACGGGCATGGGAGAGCTGATTATCGTGACCCTGATGGCCGGAGGCATGCTGGAGCTGATACGTTTCAACGGGGGAGTGGACTATGTGCTGCACCGCCTGACACAGCACGTAAAGGGTAAACGCGGAGCCTGAACTGAGTATTGCGGCCCTGGTAAGTCTGGCCAATATCTGTACGGCCAACAACACGATTGCCATTATTACCGTAGGTCCGCTGGCCAACGACATCGCCGAGCAGTTCCGGGTAGACAAGCGGAAGAGTGCCAGCATTCTGGATACGTTCTCATGCGTCATTCAGGGCATTATTCCTTACGGAGCACAGCTGTTGATTGCGGCCGAGTCTTTCCGGTCTGTCGCCTATCAACATCATCGGTTATCTGTATTACCCTATGACATTGGGCGTAGTGGCCATACTGAGTATCTTGTTCCGTTATCCGCGCCGGTATTCCTGATCAGGCTATGCACCGGATTTTTTAATTTTGTCATCAAACTAAAACAGAAAAATATATGCTGATTTATAATACTACTTTTCATGTAGAGATGGGCGATGCCCGTAACTTTGTGATTTGGCTGAATGAATATTACATTCCCGAAGTGGAAAATCTGGGTGAGCTGAAGAATCCCCGTATTCTGCGTATCCTGAGCCATAAGGAGCAGGACAGTGAATGCTTCTCACTGCAGTGGGAAGTGGAAGACAGTGCTGCACTGCACCGCTGGCACGTAAAGCAGGGGGCGACACTGAATGCGGAGATGATGAAGGTGTTCAAGGATAAGGTTATCGGTTTCCCCACATTAATGGAGGTGATAAGGTGATACAGCCGGTCAAGGAAAAAATCATTCTCGGCATCGACCCGGGTACGAACATCATGGGATACGGAGTGCTGAAGGTGACAGGTGTCAAGCCGGAGGTAATGACCTTGGGTGTCATCGACCTGCGTAAATGTACCGATTCGTACCTGAAACTGAAGCATATCTACGAACGGGTACAGGGCATCATTGCTTCGTATCTTCCGGATGAGCTGGCCATCGAAGCTCCATTCTTCGGGAAGAACGTACAGTCCATGCTGAAGCTTGGACGCGCACAGGGAGTAGCCATCGTGGCCGCACTGACGCGTGATATTCCCGTAACGGAATATGCCCCGCTGAAAATCAAGATGGCCATTACCGGCAACGGGCAGGCCAGCAAAGGAGCAGGTAGCCGATATGCTGAAGCGCATGCTGCACATACCCGACTCGGAAATGGGCCCTTTTATGGATGCGACGGATGCTTTAGGAGCGGCTTATTGCCATTATTTGCAGATGGGACGTCCGGAAATGCCGAAAAGGCTTATTCCAAGCTGGAAGGATTTCATTGCCAAGAATCCGGGACGCATAAAGAAATAGGAGATTATAACCATGAATTTAAAACAGCTTTGTAGTGATGTCGGCCGTGGCTGTGGCTACCGGGTGTACTTCTTCACAGCAGCATACCAGTACGCCGTTTGATGAATATCCGGTGTACGAGGGGAATGGGTGGAAATGGCTTATACGCCAGTTTCAACCCGGTTCTCGCTTTGGGCTCCTTCGGCTCAGGAAGTGCGGGTGCTGCTGTATGAAAAAAGGACAGGGAGGTTCTGCCTATCGTATGGTGAAAATGGAACCGGAATCTGACGGTATGTGGCAGGCTCGCGTGGACGAAGACCTGAAAGGAAAGTTCTATACATTCAATGTCAAGATAGACGATGTGTGGCAGGGAGATACACCCGGACTCATGGCAAAGGCTGTGGGAGTGAACGGCGACCGTGCAGCCGTTATCGACTGGAAGGAGACGAATCCGAAAGGCTGGAACGAAGACAAGCGTCCGCCGCTGAAACGTTTCTCCGACATGGTGATTTATGAACTGCACCATCGTGATTTTCTATCGATACCATCTCCGGCATCCGAAACAGAGGAAAGTTTCTGGCTTTGACGGAAGAAGGAACGCATACCTATCTGGGCGAAAAAACAGGCATTGACCATTTGAAGGAGTTGGGGGTGACACACGTACAGCTGTTGCCTTCGTTCGACTTTTCTTCGGTGGACGAAACCAAGCTCGACAAACCGCAGTACAACTGGGGATATGACCCGAAAAACTACAACGTGCCAGAAGGTTCGTATGCCACCGACCCTTATCAGCCCGAAGTGCGTATCCGCGAGTTCAAGCAGATGGTCATGGCACTTCACCGAGCAGGCATCCGGGTAGTGATGGACGTGGTGTATAATCACACGGCTATCACGAAAGGAGGCAATTTTGAACGGACGGCACCGGGGTATTTCTATCGTACGGACGAGGAAGGGAAATGGGCCAACGCATCGGGTTGTGGCAATGAAACGGCCAGCGAACGGCCGATGATGCGGCGTTTCATGATAGAGTCGGTCTGCTATTGGGCCAGAGAGTATCACATAGATGGATTCCGTTTTGACCTGATGGGGATTCATGACATCGAGACCATGAATGCCATCCGCCACGCACTCGACAAGATTGACCCTACAATATGCATGTATGGAGAAGGCTGGGCGGCCGGAAAACCGCAACTGCCGGATAGTCTGCTGGCCATGAAGAAGCATGCGGCCCGGTTGCCACACATCGGCATGTTCTGCGATGAAATGCGCGACAGCCTGCGTGGCCCGTGGGGAAACGATGCCAAGGGAGCTTTTGTCATCGGACGCATGGGATACGCTACAGGCGTGAAGTTCGGACTGGCGGGGAGGAATTGCACATCCGCAACTGGTCAGCGACAAGGAGTCCACCGTTCCGGCTTTCTGGGCTGCACAACCGGAGCAGATGATCAGTTATGTGAGCTGTCACGATGACCTTTGTCTGGCCGACCGCCTGAAGGCGACGTTGCCGGGACTTTCTGCGTTAGAGATGAATGCCTTGGCCAAACTGGCCGCTACGGCAGTATTCACATCACAAGGCATTCCGTTCTGGTATGCAGGTGACGAAGTGCTACGCGACAAGCAGGGGGTAGCCAATTCGTACAAGAGCCCGGACGCAATCAATGCCATCAACTGGGGACGGAAGACTTCGCAGCGTGATTTCTTTGATTATGTGAGGGGCCTGATTGCCATGCGAAAGGCACATCCTTCTTTCCGTATGGGCGATGCGGACTTGATTGCCAAACACCTGGAGTTCTTGCCGGTACCAGCCAGCAATGTGGTGGCTTTCCGTATCAAGGGAAGTCCGGCTGGCGATTCGTGGCTGAACACGATTGTGGTGCTCAATGCCCGTACGGAACCAGTGCAGATTGACGTACCTGAGGGGCGTTATTGGATAGCCTGTCGTGACGGACGCATAGACAATGTGCTGGGACTGGGCACGCTGACCGGCAACAAACTGGTGGTAGCGCCTCGTACGGCCATGATTGTGCATCAATAAACCAAGAGAACAACTACTTAAAGAAACAAAATAAAAACAGAGAAAGACAATGCAGAATGTAATTACAATTGAGAACGGAGTGACTCGTCATCCGTTGTACCGGATGAAAGAGCCTGTGAACTTGCAGATTGCAGCAGGAGAACATGTGGCCATCGTAGGACCGAACGGCGGCGGAAAGAGTCTGCTGGTAGACACCATTACCGGACGCTATCCGTTGCTGATGAATGAGGTGAAATACGACTTCTCTCCTTCGGAATCGAAGATGGCTTGCGATAATATCAAGTACATCACTTTCCGTGACTCGTACGGGGATGCCGACGGGAACTATTATTACCAGCAGCGCTGGAATTCGCAAGATTTGGACGATACGCCTATCGTGGCCGATTTGCTTCCTCCCTGCAAGGACGAACAATTACGAAAAGCACTGTACGATTTGTTTGGCATTGAGGAGATGCTCAGCAAACATATTATTCTGCTGTCGAGCGGGGAGAACCTCCGCAAGTTTCAGCTGACCAAGACCCTGTTGAGTGGTCCGAGAGTACTGATTATGGACAATCCTTTCATCGGATTGATGCGCGGACTCGGGGACTGCTGCACATTGCTGGGAAAACTGACTGAAATGACCAACCTGCAGGTGATTTTGGTCTTGTCGAAGACAGACGATATCCCGACGTTCATTACGCACGTGATACCGGTGGAAGACCGTCATTGTGGTCCGAAAATCACTTTGCAGGAATATCTGTCACACCGTGAACCGGACCCTGCTCATGTGCTGTCTGACGAGAAACGGCAGCGGATACTGGACTTGCCGTATGCTGATAACCTGTTCCACACGGAGCATATCGTAGACTTGAACAAGGTAAGCATCCGTTACGGTGAACGGGTGGTTCTGAAAGAGCTCGACTGGACGGTGAAATGCGGTGAGAAATGGGCGCTCAGCGGCGAGAACGGGGCAGGGAAGTCCACTTTGCTGGGCCTGATCTGTGCCGACAATCCGCAAAGCTATGCCTGCGATATTTCTTTGTTTGGTCGCAAACGGGGCAGCGGCGAGAGTATCTGGGAAATCAAGAAGCACATCGGTTATGTGAGTCCCGAAATGCACCGCGCTTATCTGAAGAATCTGCCGGCCATTGACATTGTGGCCAGCGGATTGCATGATTCCATCGGCCTGTATCGTAAGACACAGGAAAAAAGATGTGGATGCGTGCGTGTGGTGGATGGATATCTTTGGCATTGCCGACCTGAAAGACCGTAGTTTCCTGCAACTCTCCAGCGGGAACAGCGTCTTGCGTTGTTGGCACGCGCTTTCGTGAAAGACCCGGAACTGCTGATTCTGGACGAACCGTTGCACGGACTGGATATGCGTAACCGCCGGCTGGTGAAGGATGTCATCGAAGCATTCTGCGCCCGGAAGGATAAAACCCTGATTATGGTAACCCACTATCAGGAGGAACTGCCCGCTACCATTACGAATTCTTTGTTCCTGAAACGTAATAAGTAAAAGAAAAGTGATATGGTGCAGTTCTTTTTTCTGGAAAGAAAACTGCACCATACGCAAAAGTTACACATGTGTTGAAATCTATCAAAGTTCTGGTTCTAACCCCTCCACAAACCACCAGCATTTGGAACCTAGCGGATATTCTTCAGGGTCACCACAGCACCAATTCAAATTAGTAAGTATGCTGTCAAGTTCCATTTCAGGCTCTTCATAATCCATCTCGTATTCATCATCCCATATTGCAGAAACAAAGTTTTTATCTTTCGATAATTCAACTAAGCGGAAGCATGGTAAAACTTTTGCGACTTTATAAAGCTCTTGTACATCTGTTGCTCCCAAAATTAAAGATAATGATTCTCCCATAATGATGTTGTTTTTTAGTTATGTATATTCTTTCTACTCCTAATGCCTCTTCTATGCGTTGTATAACGTCGGCACCAGGACTATATTTTCCCAACTCAATTCTTGAGATGTTTTGTCTTGTGACGTGACTTTTTTCTGCCACTTCTGTTTGACTCAATCCCATCGTTTTCCGGATGGAGGCTAATAATTTTCCTATTTTATATTCTTCTTTTTCTTTCATATCGCAAATATAATTCCTTTTCTTAATGCAGCAAGTCAGATGCATAGAATATTGCATAGAAAAATCATAAAGGCAACTTGTTTTTACGAATGATAATATCCTTTTACTATAATAATGTTATTATTCTTTTGTGATATCTGTTGCGATGGAAATTCAGAAAGACTATATACATAAATATTACTGCGTCTGATTAGGTGCTAAATGGAAAAGTTTTTGTACATTTGGACAAGAAATTAAATAGAAGACGTTATGAAAATTCGAAACTACATGCTGATTGGACTTTTGCCGTTATGTTTTACGGCTTGTCAGACTGACGAAATTCCGGTACCTCCGGAAGGAAATGGTAATACCGAGCAAACACCTGAAGAACCGGGAGAATCAGAGGATGATTCTGATAAACCAATAAATGAAGAACTGCTGCTGGGGTTGGATGCCACACTTAAAAATCTGGTTGAATCCAGAAGTGGAGTAATCAATGCCTGGCAGACTGGCAATGAAATAGGTTTGTACACGGAAGACAAGAACCTGAAATATACCTATAATGGAAGTAAGTGGATAGCCGCTGAACCGTACGAGGTGCAGAAGGAACAGACCGTTTATGCTTATCATCCCTATTCGGAAAACATCAGTGATATGTATCTTGACATTGATGTGACGAAGCAGGAAGATGTGATGTATGGCCAGTGTGTGGTTACGTCTGATTTCCCGACTGCAAAGCCGGAATGAATCATGCGCTTTCGCTTGTCAGGGTAAAGATTCTGCGTGACGAATATTTGGGTGAAGGAAAGATTACGGACGTGACCATTCGTAATGTGACTTCCTACCTGAAGGTGAATATCCAGGACGGAGCTGTATGGAAACAGAATAAAAAGAGTGATATACCTATCGGTGGAGGATATATGCTGAATGATGCCAATCCGACAGTTCCGGAAGCTATTTTGCCCCGCTTTATCATCCGCAGGACGTATCCGTATCCTTCAAAAGCTGGACGGAAAAGGATATGAGTTATACCTTCCCATCCTATCATGAATGGGAAAGCTGGAAAAATCTATACTTATTCCATCAAGATTAAGGGTGCGTATAATGGTGAGGTTAACAAGGAAGATGTGCCCATTGATGTGGAATACTGGAGCCAGTTCGGTAAAACGGATGATATTGTTATCAGAGAGGTGGATTTTTCTGATTTAGAAAACCAGTTCTCTATAAGTACCAATCATACACAGTTCGGATACGATTGTTATCAGAATGAAGGGAAACCCTTCGGCCTTTCTATACTCATTGGGGGAAGTGAACTGTTTGAGGAAAAGTACGTTTTGTGTTTATGCAAGGCAGTCAGATTGTAGAGAAGTTCCAGCCTATTGACATCAAAGTTCAGGGAGATTGGGACGGAAAAAAAGATTCAGTGCTATGTGACGGCCGCACCGGGTACATACCAGCTTGTACCGCTGTTCCAGCGGAAAGGTGAATCTACCTGGTTTAAAGCAATCGGGTATGACCAGAATAGTTCAGATGCGGAATGGATGTATGAGGTGAAGGCTCCTGCTCCGGATAATCTCCCGGCGTTAAGGGATATTTTGCTGGAGAAAGAAGGTGACAATACGAATTTTTTATCTTATAGAATCCCGTATAATGAATCATTTAATGTGGTGTATACCCTTTCCAATAAGGGAAAGAAAGCCTTGAAAGGTGAAATCAAGGCGGTCTGGGAACGTGAATTTAAGCTGAAGTCAAATTCTTATCGGCCCGGCACCCAGAAACAGAATACCACAAATGATGTGCAGTGGGCGGATGAAATCGGCAGGGTGAGTGTGGACATTCAGCCAGGTATCCGCTACTGGAAAGGAATCATGGAGTGTAAGGTTACTAAATACTATGCTAAGCCGACAGACAGCTATGGTAATGAATATGCTGGGCCAGTAATTCATCTGTACTGGAAGCCTGAAGGTTCATCCGAGTGGACGCTGCTTCGTCTGGATGCAGATTATCTTTTCAATAATAATTACCAGGGAGCAGATGTGTGGGATGAAACATTGAACTATATCAACGTATCTTTAGCTGATTGGTATAATTGAACCCCCGAATTTTCTATACATCTATTTAACTTTCCCCGCTGCAGTGATGCACCGGGGAATTTCATATAGAAACTTGTGGAAGAATGTTTGTTGGATAATCAGACAGGAATTTCGGAGAAACACTTCACCAGCCCTGTCTGTCCTGCATCTGGCGAAGTGCTGTCCGGTAGTCTTCTACCAGCCTCTTTCATCACCTCATCCACCGTCTGTAACTTGCGAAGGCTGAGATGCGGCTTGTCCTATTTCCAGTTCTCCTTCGTAGAGGTCGCCTTCGAAGATTCCCTTTTGGCCCGGCCTTTTCCCAACAAAGCCTTCAGTTCATCTACTGAGACTCCTTTCTGTTCCGCCTCCTCTATCTGCTTGTAGAAATCATTTTTAATCAGACGGGTAGGGGAAACTGCTTGAGTGTCAGAAGAGTATCTCCTTCATTCAATCGCAGGCAACGGTCCTTGAAATTGAAATGTGCCGAACTCTCTTCCGTCAGAGCAAAGCGGGTACCCATCTGTACTCCTTCTGCACCTAACGCTTCGGCGGCTAAGATACCTTCACCCGAAACAATTCCTCCTGCTGCAATAAGAGGCACACTACACACCTTTTTGACGGCCGGAATCAGACAGAAAGTCGTAGTTTCCTCTCGTCCGTTGTGGCCGCCTGCTTCAAAGCCTTCTGCCACAATGGCATCTACTCCGGCTTCCTCACATTTCATGGCAAAACGGCTGGAAGATACCACGTGAGCCACCTTGATGCCTGCCTGTTGGAGCTTTGGAAGTCCATGTCTTGGGATTTCCCGCAGACGTAAATACGATTTTCACGCCTTCTTCCTGAATGATTTCCATGAGGGTTTCAATCTCCGGATACATCAGCGGTACATTGACTCCGAAGGGCTGGTCGGTAGCAGCCTTGCACTTGCGGATGTGTTCACGCAGAGTCTCCGGGTGCATGGAACCGGCCCCTAACAGCCCCAGTCCACCAGCATTGCTCACGGCTGAAACCAGTCTCCATCCGCTACACCATACCATTCCACCTTGAATGATGGGGTAGCGGATACCGAAAAGGTGACAGACTCTGTTTTGCATATCAATCAGTTATTTTTTATATTTCTCAATCAGGTTCTTGGCTACGGTGTCACCCAGTTCTACTGCTTTTTCCAGGTTGGCCATGCCTTCCTTCTTCTTTCCCTGCTGTACCTGGCAGTAACCCAGCATACGATAGGCTGCCGCATTCTTGGCATCCAGTTCAATGGCTTTGTTCAAGGCTTTCACCGTTTCTTCCGGCTGGTTTACCCGCAAATGTACGCTTCCTTTTTCTACCCAGTATTCCACGTTCTTCGGTTCCATCTCAATAGCCTTGTTGATGTCATTGATGGCCTGCTGGTACATACGGCATTGCATTTCAACCTGCTCACGGATAAAATAGAAATCAGACGATACCTGGCCCATCATGGCGTCGTGGAACAAATTGTAGTCTACCACTGCTTCGCGGAACTGTTTGTCTTCCGCTTTCATGCGGGCACGTTCGTACAGATATGGAGCAAGCTTCTTTTCCATAGGGAGGATTGTATTTAGCCACGGCACTGTCCATCAAGGCAATGGCTTCCTTCTTTGAAGCACCTTCAATCAGTTCCTTGGTCTTGGCAGCGGCATAGAAAGAAGCGGCAGAAGCTAACGGCGAGCGGTTTACTGCTTCGTAGCTGGCAAATGCTTCCGGATATTTCTGCATGGCAAAATAAATCTCTCCCTGCAGCCTGGTAGTACAGTCCCTGCTTGTCGTTTTCCAAGGCCGTATTGATTTCCTTCAGTGCCCGCTCCATGGTCCAGTCGCCATACGGTTTGGCTCCTGGAGACCAAGCACATAATTATATAGCAGTTTAGAAAGGTTATAGTATGCATCTCCCTTATTTTCGTTCACTTCCACCATGGTTTGCAAATCTTTTTCTGCCAGTGCATAGTGTGCGTCGTCACCGTATCCTATGTAACAAACGGCACGGCGGGAATAACCTTCACTGTTTTTTCGGATATTGCTGGACAAATTCGTTCAGCAGGTTCAGGTATTCTTCTTTTGACAGGTTGGAAGAAGACATATAAAGGTACACCAGTGCCTGAGACTCGTCTTCCGGCAATCCTTTTTTGATGCCGATGGTATTCAGCGTAAAGTCATTGGCAGAGAGTGCGGTGATAGACAGACTCTTTGCATAGCCTATTCCGATGGCATAGCTTGATGTACTTTCCTTGTCACTGTTCTTCTGTACCAATCCCACTACTTCTCCTTCTGCATTCATCACCGGACAGCTTACGGTCTTTTCGCCCGTTTTCATGTTCAGAGTATAATAGAAAGAGTTGTGGCTGATGGTATCGATTTTGGAGATGGTGCCGTGTGTGCCCGAAGCCGCTTTCTGTGTAGAGTAGGGAAGCACGTACACCGTTTCACTGACTGCACCCGGACGGGATGTCGGTTGCAAGGCCACAATCTTCTTATCGGCTGCTGTCTTGAACTTTACTACGTCGTACATATCGTTGGCTCCCAGAATGTATTCCACCGGCAGTTCTTTTCCATCGGCAGTCACGACTACGGCACGTTCGGCTCCTTTAAACAGGGTATAGTCGGATACGGCCGTACCGTTTTCATCAATGTAGAATCCGTTTCCGGTATTAAGAATCTGATTCCCCTTATTGTACGTGATGACAGAGAACACAGGCTTTTCTGGCTTTGCTGGCCCATTTGGGAAGTTCCTGAGCCATTCCGGTCTGAAAAGCCATCCCACAGCATGTCAGCACGAGGGTAATTTTTCCTATTTTCATGGTAGTATGTATGTTTTATTGTTTTATTCTTTTATTCTTCTCCGAATCCTCTTTGTTTCACAGCTTCATAGATGAGGATACCTGCTGCCACGGACACGTTCAGTGACTCAATGTTGCCGAACAACGGAATCTTGATCCATTCGTCGCAAAGTGCCAGGTGGTCATAAGGCACACCGGTATCTTCCGCACCCATGATGATACACGTAGGACCCTGATAATCGGCTCATAGTCACCCTTCTCTGTCGCTGCCACAATCTTGACACTTTTAAGAACTTGACTGTTTTTGGCACCGGAATGATAATCGCATCTATTCCGGCACTGTTTTTTCGGAATGATGATGGCATCTACACCGGCACATTCAATGGCTCCGAAGTTACGCACATCGGTCAGGCCGTCCAGCAAGATGAGCAACGGATTTTTCCTTGTTCAAAAAGGTAAGGAACAATATCTTCTGTTTTTGATAAGTAATGGGCTGAGATAAAAGCTATGACTCCCTGATGGTTTTTGCGGGTGATGCGGTTGATGCGTTCCACCGGCACGCGTTGCACGGGGATGAACGTTCTTTCAACACGGCGAAAAGCTCCTTCGAAAAGTCGCTCTGGATGTCTTTTTGATTAATACTTTGTCAATTTCTTTTCCGGCCTGGATGGCCTCGATAACGGCGCGTACGCCGAAAATCATTTCGTTCTTTTCTATCATGGTCTTGTTTGTTTCTTGTTATTGTTTAAATAAAACAGGGCACGGGCGTTCTGTACGGCATCTGTCAGGTGGCACCGCTGAGCATGTGGGCAATTTCCTGCACCCGTTCTTCATCCGTCAGGCGACGGATATGACTGTTGGTTCCGGTGTCGGTATCTTCCTTGTACACCTTGTAGTGCGCAATTCCGCGTGCGGCAATCTGGGGCAGGTGAGTGATGCTGATAACCTGGCGGTTCTGATTTCCCATTTCCTGCATTATGAGTGCCATTTTCGGCGATGGAGCCTGACACACCGGTATCAATTTCATCGAAGATGATGGTCGGTAGTTTGACGGCTCCGGCAATCATGGCCTTGAGTGAAAGCATGACGGGCAATTTCACCTCCCGAAGCGATGGAAGCCACGTTCTGCAAAGTTCCGTTCTTATTGGCTGAGAACAGGAAAGTCACGCTGTCCATCCCTTTGCTGTCGGGTTCTTTTCTGGGAGTCAGTTCCACGGCAAAACGCACGTTAGGCATACCCAGTGGGATGAGCAGGGATTCCATCTGCGATTCAATGTGCCGTGCCGACTGTGTACGAAGCGCGGTCAGGACCTTTTCGGCCTGACGAAGCACCTCGGCATACAATTTCTTCTTTTCACCCTCCAGTTCTGCAATCCGGTCGTCGAAAGAAGTGATGGCATTCAACTGGCTGCGATAGCTTTCCGTCTGTTCAATCAGTTCTTCTACCGACTGCACACGGTGTTTCTGCTGCAAGGAATAAATCAGGTTCAACCGTTCGTTGACAAAATCCAGACGTGCCGGATTGAATTCCACTTCTTCCTCCGCATTGTCGATTTCGCGGGAAATATCTTTCAGTTCAATGTAGCAGCTGTTCAGCCGTTCCATCCATTCCTTAGCCGGCGCATATACCTGTGTCAGGCCCTGAAGAGTCTGCATGCACTCCTTGGTCAGTGAAACCGTACCGCCTTCCTCACCGTTAATCAGCTGGCTGGCTTTATAGAGTCCGGCCTTAATGTCCTCGGCATGGCTCAGTGTCTCTGCTTCCTGTTCCAGTTCCGCCTTGCTCTCCGTTTTTCAGTCCGCTTCATTCCAACTGCTCCAGCTGAAAGCGGATATAATCTTCATTCTGACGGCTCTTTTCAGCCTGTGCGATGAAATCATCCAGTTCCTTTGCCACCTTTTTATAAGAAAGGTATACCGACTGATAAGCCGACAATGCCTGCTCGTCTTGTGCCAAAATGTCCAAAATGTTCAACTGGAAACCTTCCTTGTTCAGTAGCAGGTTTTGGTGCTGGCTGTGCACGTCAATCAGTTTTTCGCCCAGCATTTTCATCTGTGCCAGCGAAGCCGGCGTATCGTTGATGAAAGCACGGCTCTTCCCGTTGGCCGACACTTCACGGCGAAGGATACATTCGTCCGGTTCAAATTCGATGTCATTCTCCTGAAAGAACGGTTCCATGCCGTAGTTGGCAATCCGGAAAGTCGCCTCCACAATACACTTGGAAGCTCCCTTCTTGATGGATTTCACGTCGGCACGCTGTCCCAACAGGAGTCCGATAGCCCCTAAGATAATAGACTTTCCGGCACCGGTCTCACCGGTAATCACCGAAAAGCCGGACGTAAAGTCAATGTCCAGCTTATCAATCAGGGCATAGTTCTGTATAAAGATAGACTGTAGCATAACGGTTTAGGAATGAAACAGACTGGAAAGTTTATCCACAATGTCTTCGGCCACTTCCTGCTTGCGCTTTAACGGGTAGGAAACAGCTTCAGTGCGGTCTATAATCGTAATCTTGTTGGTGTCGCAACGGAAACCGGCTCCTTTGTCATTCAGCGAGTTCAACACGATGAAGTCAAAGTTCTTGCGTGCCAGCTTATCCTGGGCATGGCTTACCTCGTCGCAAGTTTCCAGTGCAAACCCCACCAGTAACTGGTCCGGACGTTTTTCCTTTCCTAAAGGAAGCGGCAATGTCGCAAGTCGGTTTCAACCGCAGCACCAGGTCGTCCTTTTCCCGTTTGATTTTCTGGTCGGCCACCTGCTCCGGCGTGAAGTCCGCTACGGCTGCACACAAGATTCCTGCGTCTGCATCCTTGAAGGCATCGGCAGCTACACGGTGCATTTCGGCCGCACTCTCCACGTCTATGCGACGAATGTTCGGATGAACCGTCTGCAGGGTAACCGGACCGCTCACCAACACCACTTCCGCTCCACGTGAAGCACAAGCCTCAGCCAGGGCATAGCCCATCTTTCCGGAAGAGTAATTGCCGATAAAGCGCACCGGGTCAATTTTCTCATAAGTAGGACCTGCGGTAATGACGATTTTCCGTCCGGCCAGGTCTTGCTGACGGGCAAAGAACGCTTCCAGCACTTCGATGATTTTTTCAGGCTCTTCCATGCGTCCTTTTCCTACCAGATGGCTAGCCAGCTCGCCCGAAGCCGGTTCAATGATATGGTTGCCATAGCTGCGCAGAATATCGAGGTTATGCTGGGTAGAAGGATGAGCAAACATATCCAGGTCCATGGCCGGAGCCACAAACACCGGGGCCTTCATCGACAGGTAGGTCGTAACCAGCATGTTGTCGGCTACCCCGTGCGCCATCTTTCCGATGGTGGAAGCCGTAGCCGGGGCTATGACCATGGCGTCGGCCCACAATCCCAAGTCCACGTGGCTGTGCCATGTGCCGTCACGCTGTGAGAAAAACTCGCTGATGACAGGCTTGCTGGTCAGCGCCGAAAGCGTGATGGGAGTGATGAACTCCTTTCCTGCCGGCGTGATGACAATCTGCACCTCCGCACCTTTCTTAATCAGTCCGCGTGTCAGCACGGCTGCCTTGTAGGCCGCAATACTACCCGTGATACCCAGTACAATTTTTTTGCCTTGTAGTGTATTCATGCTACCTTCCGTTTACTTTACCAGCCCCGTTTCGCGCAGGCGGATTTTTGTCAATACATTCTTCGTGTTCAGTGTGAAGTCTCCGTTCATAATCCAGCCATAGTAGCCCAGATCTTTCTTGAGCACTTCCGACACCGGAATACCTTTGTATTTTCCGAAGTTGAACACTTCCACGCCGTTGTCGTCATACACGATTCTTCCGGCAAAGTCCACGTTCTTGCTGTAGCTGGAATATTCCGACAAGTAGTTGATGTCGTTCTGAAGCACGTCAGGATAATGGTCGAGCTGCGCCTTCAGCACCTCGTAGGTAGCCCGTGTATCGGCTTCTGCCGTATGCGCGTCTTCCAGATTCTTTCCGCAGTAGAACTTGTAGGCAGCCGAAAGCGTGCGCTGTTCCAGCTTTGTGGTAAATCACCTGCACGTCGACAAACTTCCGCTTGGTCAGGTCGATGTCAATGCCAGCACGGAGGAATTCCTCTACCAGCACCGGCACGTCAAAGCGGTTGGAGTTAAAACCGGCAATGTCGGCCCCTTCAATGTCGCGGGCAATGTCCTTTGCCACTTCCTTGAAAGTAGGGCAGTCGGCCACATCCTCGTCGTGAATGCCATGAATGGCAGTCGATGCCTCCGGAATGTGCATTTCCGGATTGATGCGCAAGGTCTTGGCCTCTTCGTTGCCGTTAGGATAAACCTTCAAGTAGCAGATTTCTACAATACGGTCTGTATTAATATTAGTGCCCGTGGTCTCCAAATCGAAGAACACGAGCGGATTTTTCAAGTTCAGTTTCATGAGTCTGTGTGTAACAAAAAGGATTAGTCGTTCAGCATCATCGGCATCAGCAGCATCAGCAGGTCTTCGTCTTCCTCCTGTTCTTCAGGAACGATGACACCTGCGCGTGACGGGTCGGCCAGTTCGATGATGATGTTCTGTGCAGAAATGTTGTTCAGAATGTCAATCAGGAACGACGACTTGAAACCGATGCTCATCGGGTTGCCGCCATACTGACAAGCGATGGTTTCTTCGGCCGAAGTAGAGAAGTCGATGTCCTGAGCAGAAATCTTCATCTGGTTTTCCGACAGCTCAGGCTTGATCATGCTGCTTGACTGTGAAGAGAACACAGACACACGGCGCAGGGCACTGATGAAGAGCGCACGGTCAATGATGGCACGGTGCGGGTTGTTCTGCGGAATGACAGAATTATAGTTCGGATAACGTCCCTCAATCAGACGGCAAATCATCTGATAGTTTTCGAGGGTGAACATGGCATTGCGGTCGTCAAAGCCAATCTGTACGTCGCCCTGTTCCTTCGGCAGCAGGTTCTTCAGCAGGTTGGCCGGCTTCTTCGGAAGGATGAAGGCAGCTTTTTCTGCTCCTCGTGCGGCATAGGTCTTGCAACGTACCAGCTTATGACCGTCGGAAGCCACCAGTGTAATGTCTTCCGTACTGATGTCGAAATAAATACCGTTCATCACCGGACGAAGTTCGTCGTCGGCAGTCGCAAAAGGCTGCGGTTTACGCCGTTCATCAAGATTTCTGCTCCCATGGTCACCTGTACGGCATTGCTGCCCAATGCCTGTGCCTGCGGATATTCGTCGGCATTCTGTCCCATCAGACTGTATTTTCCATTCAGGTATTCCACGGTAATTTCCATGTTGCTGGGTTCGATGTGGAAACTCAGCGGCTGCTCAGGAATCTCTTTCAATGCTTCCAGCAATGTTTTGGAAGAAACGGCGAAACGGCCGTCACTGTCCGATTCGTTCACTTCGATGGAAGTAGACAGTGTAGTGTCATTGTCCGAAGCAGTCATAAAGAGCGTACCGTCTCTCAGTTCGAAGAGGAAACAGTCCAGAATGGGTAATGAATTTCTTGAGTTGATTACTCGGCTGATAGCCTGCAAATGACTGAATAAAGCAGTACTTGAAACGATAAACTTCATAGCTGTTTTTATATTTGTTTTTGTTCTGTTTTTATTATTAAATGCATCTACGGATGCTCTAAACCAATTGCCAAAGTTACGAAAAGATTGCATATACCCCACAAAAAAAGGTCTTAAAAATTAGTTTTCTTCTATGGAAAGTCGTAATTTCGTCACCGAATTTAAAAATACTATTTATGGAATTAGCAGGAAAAGTGATTGCGGTTCTGGAACCGAAAGGCGGTACATCACGGAACGGCAACGAATGGAAGGTACAAGAATATGTCATCGAAACACACGACCAGTATCCGCGCCGTATGTGCTTTGATGTCTTTGGTGACGACAAAATCAAACAGTTTAATATTCAGGTGGGCGAGGAGCTGAACGTATCGTTCGACATTGATGCCCGCGAATGGCAAGGACGCTGGTTCAACAGTATCCGTGCATGGAAGGTGGAACGTGTGGGAGCCACTCCTCAAATGCCTCCGGTAGAAGCTCCATTCCCTCCGGTAAATGCAGCTCCGGCCGATTTCTCCATGACAGACGAGAAAGACGACCTGCCGTTCTAAATGAATAAAAGAAATTTGAAAGCCTCCTTTGCTTCTAAAAAGATGAAGTGAAGGAGGTTTTTTATTGGCTGTTTTCGGCCGTGTACTTGACGGGTTGTCGGGGTTGGCAGGCATTTTTATAAACTATATATACGCGGGGTGTGGAACAACTCTTAAGAGTTATTCCACACCTGTATATAGGAAGTTTGAAAAACCGGTGCCAACCCCGACAACCCGTCAAGCTTTCCGTTGTCGGTTTATGCTTCTGTAGTGGTTTTTCTCTGTAAATCAAGTAAGTATGATTTTTCTGTCATTCTCTCTTATTATTGCTTGAAATCTTTGTTTGAAGGTCTTTTCACACGCTTTTTCGTGCTGGTTTTACATCTGTTTGCATTTGCATATCTTTGTGAAAAAACGCACTTACGTTTTGACTCAAATGCACTTGTGTTTTAGTTTAAACGCACTTGCGTTTTGGGTTGAATGCACTTGCGTTTTTTAAAGAGTTGAGAGTGCTTTTATTTTCTGCAATTGGGGAGGTTTGCAGGGGAATATGTCTGTGTTTTTTTCTAACTTTGTAAAAACCATTGAAAGTTATGAAAACAAAATTGTTGATTGCCCTGTTCGGCCTGCTTTTGTGTTTGGGCGGAAGCTCTTGCATGGTGCATCGCCATGCACCTAAGCCACCACATAAGAAGGGGATTCCTCCTGGCCATGCGAAAAAAATACGTGGTAAAAAATCTGCAAAGTTTGATGCTCCCGGACATCGTAAGCATCTTCCTCCTCAATTGTAGATATATAAAGCGTAAAGGAATTAATTGATAAATCTTTTTTATGCTTTCTACGTTTCTCGTGACCGAAACGTAGGTTTTCTTTTCTTGGGTTGGCAAGTTTGCGAATGAAAAAATTACGATGAATACATTGTATAATACATTTATAGAAACCTGCGAACAGGCAGGAGTCTCCTTCAGAGATTACTTCTGCAAGTTGCTCAGAGAATTAAAAAAGGGAAGAACGGATTACGAAAACCTTCTTCCCATGACAATATGCAAATAATAATCGTAAAGGGGCTATCCTAAAATTGGAAACTTACGTTATTATTAATAAATTGTAGGTATGAACGAAGAAAAGGATATACGTTGGTTGCAACGTTTCGATAATTATCGAAAAGCACTGTTCCGGTTAAAACAGGCTGTAAAAATAGTTTCAGATAATATTGAAGAGGATGAATATGATGAAATTGATGAATTGCTGAAAGAAGGCTTGATACAGCGTTTCGAGTATACTCATGAACTTGTCTGGAAGGTGATGAAAGACTATGCAGAATATCAGGGATATACTGATATAAGAGGTTCGCGTGATGCTTTCCGCAAAGCTTTTGAAATGGGAATTATAACAAACAAACGCTGGATGAACTTAATAGAAGACAGAAATCTTACATCGCATAATTATGACGATGAAACGGCAGAAGAGATTTTGGAACTTATAATTAAAGTTTATTTCCCGTTATTCCTTGAATTTGAGAAAACGATGTTGTCAATTTCAGGTATTGAGCCTACGTTATTTTAATTATGCCCTACGGACTTACTGACATAGAATTACAGAAAGCTTTTTAGAAGTGTTTGCTCAAAGCGGAAGAATAGAACAGGTTATTCTTTACGGTTCGCGAGCCAAAGGAAATTTTAAGCCTTTCTCCGATGTGGATATAACATTGGTAGGAAGTGAATTGTCTCGTGATGATTTGAATAAAGTTATTCAAGAAATAGATGATTTGCTGTTGCCATATCAGTTTGATATTTCTTTGAAACATAAATTAAAGAATGTAGCGTTGATCGATCATATTGAAAGAAGAGGTATTGAAATTTATAAAAAGAGGGTATAGGAGAATGGAAAGATATAAAACCCGAAATGATATCCGCTGAACTGATAAGGAAATAGTATTATGAAAGCCGTTTCAAGGTATTGCAAAGCTCTATATGATTATATAACTATCCTCTTTAGTTATATTAACTATAAATATTAGTTTATAAACTAAAAATTTTAGTTCTTTGCAATAACCAATTGAAACGGATATGAAAACACTTACTGCCAAAGAAGAAGAAATCATGGGATTTTTCTGGGAGAAAGGTCCGATGTTTGTCAAACAGCTGGTGGAACTTTACGAAGAACCCCGGCCGCACTTCAATACCCTGTCGACCATTGTAAGGGGATTGGAAGATAAGGGGTACCTGTCGCATACCGCGTTCGGTAATACCTACCAGTATCATGCTATAGTGTCGGAAGAGGAATTCCGGCGGAAAACCCTGCGTGGGGTCATCTCCAAATATTTCAACAATTCTTTCTTGGGTGCTGTCTCCTCGCTGGTGAAAGAGGAAGACATCTCGGTGGAGGAACTCAAGGAACTCATCCGTCAGGTGGAAGAGGGACAGAACGAGAAACCACAATAAAACACGTCTGCTTATGGGAACCTTTTTAGTCTATATACTCAAGTCGGCTGTCTGCCTGGCGATGTTCTATCTGTTCTATCGCCTGCTGCTCAGCAAGGAAACTTTCCATCGTTTCAACCGGATGGCTTTGCTGGGAGTAATGCTGCTCTCATGCCTGCTGCCTTTGGTAAAGGTGACGGTGGAACAGGCTTCGTCGGTAAATGCACAAGTGATGTCGATGGAAGACTTGCTGCTGATGTACCAATGGAATAGCGAAGCGGTAGTGGTGGAAGAGGGAAGTCGCCCGTTCCACTGGCAGGAAGGGCTGGTGTTAGTCTATTTTGCGGGCTTGTTTTTTGTCATCGTCCGTCACCTCTGGTCGCTGGGACGCATGCTTTATCTCATTCGTCACAGCCGGTGTGAAAGGTTAGACAACGGTGTATGCTTGGTAGTTCACCGTCGCAAACTGGCTCCTTTCAGCTGGATGCGCTACATCGTGATCTCGGAAACAGACCTGAAGGAAAGCGGACATCACATTCTGGTGCACGAAATGGCCCACATCCATCACCGTCACTCATGGGACTTGTTGCTGACCGAAGCCTGTGCCTGGCTGCAATGGTTCAATCCGGCCATCTGGATGCTCAAGCAGGAGTTGCAGAACATCCACGAATACGAAGCCGACGAAGAAGTTCTCCGTCAGGGCATCAATGCGAAAGAATATCAAATGCTATTAATAAAAAAAAGCCGTTGGCGCAAGGCTCTACTCTATTGCCAACAGCTTTAATCACAGTTCACTTAAAAACGTATCACTATGATGATTCGAAAAAAATCCAATCCGTGGGCACGTGCCAAGTACCTCTATGTACTTCCGTTGGCAGCCGTTACCGTAGCTGCTTTTGCCCGTCCTGAAATCTCTCAACCACTCGATGAGATTTCAAGTGTCAAAGTTAATGATTTATCGGCAGTTTTGGAAACGTATGCCGATAAAAATGTGTCGAATCCCGCCGAAAAGACCAAACTGAAGATGAAGGTGGTGGATAAAAAGGAGCACCCATCATTGCAGCAACCGTACTTGTGGCGAATACGACCAACGGGACCATTACCGACGAAAACGGTAATTTCACGCTGGAAGTCGGCACCGACCAAAGCATCCAGGTGGCCTACATCGGTATGAGTACGGTTACCATGTCGGTCAAAGACTGTCTGAAGAAAGCCGACCAGACAATTGTCTTGACTGAAAGCGACACAAAGAAAGATGTGAAGGTGGTAGCGCCTGCTCCGCAAGGCTGTGGTGTCGGACGACCAGACGTTTAGCGTAGTGGAGCAGATGCCGGAATATCCGGGTGGTATGCGTGCTGGTCTGGAATTTATGGCACGCAATCTCAGATATCCTACAAAAGCACAGGAAGCCGGTAAGCAGGGGCGTGTCATCGTGCAGTTTGTGGTAAGGAAAGACGGTTCGCTGAGCGATTTCAAGGTGCTCCGTCCGGTCGACCCGTGGCTGGATGCCGAAGCTATCCGCGTAATCAGCACCATGCCGAAATGGAAGCCGGGCATGCAGGACGGAAAGCCGGTCAGCGTGAAATTTACTCTCCCGGTGACTTTCATGCTGGAGGGAACCAACAACAAGCCGAAGGCAAGCGACAATGACGTCGTAGTAGTGGGATATGGAGTCACTCCGGCTCCTCAGAAAAGCGAAGTTCCGGCAGCAATCGTCCAGATGTTTCAGAACGGAAAGGACGGTCAGGGAAAAGAGGAAGCATTGCCGATGGTGCTGATAGACAAAACGGAGGCCTCCACCGAAACAATGAACAAGCTCGATCCTCAGTGTATTGAATCAATCACTGTATTGAAAGACGCAGATGCTACCGCAATATATGGCGAAAAAGGAAAGAATGGCGTGATTCTCATCACTACCAAAAAGAAATAAAAACACTCTCTATCTAAAAGAAACGCGCAAGGGTATATGAAAATATCCTTGCGCGTTCTCTTTAGTTTTCAGAGATTTCTTTAAAGTGTGACACCATTCTTGAAAATGGCAATCTCACGGTAATTCTTTTTCTCATTGTTCACGGGTTCTCCGCTGGCCACCTGAATCACATAATCAATGAAACGGCAGCAAGTGGTCTCCATCGGCTCGTTTTCTACGATGACACCGGCATTGAAGTCAATCCATCCGGGCTTGTGCGCTGCCAGGTTAGAGTTGGTAGAAATCTTCATGGTAGGTACGAAAGTACCGAATGGCGTACCGCGTCCTGTAGTGAACAGCACGATGTGGCAGCCGGAAGAGGCGAGGGCCGTAGCAGCTACAAGGTCATTGCCCGGAGCCGAGAGCAGGTTCAAGCCTTTTGTCTGCAAGCGTTCTCCGTAAGCCATCACACCCGATACGTAACTCTTTCCGCATTTCTGTGTGCAACCCAGTGCTTTTTCTTCCAGTGTAGAGATACCTCCGGCCTTATTACCCGGCGAAGGATTCTCGCCCACGGGCTCTCCATGTGAAAGAAAGTATTCCTTGAAATCATTAATCAGACTCACCGTCTGGTTGAACAGTTCCGTAGTACGGCAACGGTTCATCAGGATGGTTTCTGCCCCGAACATTTCGGGAACCTCAGTCAGTACCGAAGTTCCTCCCTGCGCAATCAGGTAGTCGGAGAACATGCCCAGCAGCGGATTGGCCGTAATGCCCGAGAAGCCGTCGGAGCCACCACATTTCAGTCCCACACGCAACTCAGAGAGGGGCACATCGGTACGCTCGTCCTGACAGCACTTGGCATACAGTTCACGCAAGATGCGCATACCTTCTTCGTATTCATCGTCTACCTTCTGTGCTACCATGAAGCGGATACGGTCTTCGTCATACGTACCGACAAATTCACGGAACACATCGGGCTGGTTATTCTCACATCCTAATCCTACTACCAGCACGGCTCCGGCATTGGGATGAAGCACCATGTCGCGCAGAATCTTCTTCGTATTCTCATGGTCTTCGCCCAACTGCGAACAGCCGTAGTTATGCGGGAAAGCCACAATGGCATCCACTCCCTTTCCTCCGTCCGTCTCGCGGCGAAGGCCCTCGGCCAACTGGTTCACGATACCGTTCACACAGCCCACGGTCGGGATAATCCAGATTTCGTTACGCACGCCGACGTCTCCGTTCCGACGGCGATATCCCTTGAACGTGCGGTGTTCCACCGGAATGTCCGTGTGCACCTCCACAGGCTGGTAAGTATAATCCAGCAGTCCTGCCAGATTAGTCTTAATTTCTTTCTCGCTCACCCATGTACCTTCGGGCACATCGGTAGTAACATGACCGATAGGGTAGCCGTATTTAATGATATTCTCTCCGGCCTGGAAATTCTTCAGCGTCACCTTGGGCCGGCAGGCACATCCGTGCTGGGGTAATCACCCGTCCGTCTGCCTCGATGGTTTCTCCTGTATGAAGGGGAGAAATAGCCACCGCCACGTTATCAGCCGGGTTGATTCTCAAATAAGTTGTTTTCATATTAATAGTGATGTAATCAGGGTTATTCGTTGACATGTGCATCAGAAATAGAAATCGATGTTTTCCGTCGTAATCAGGTTGATGGGCATGTAGTTGCAGTCCTTCACCTTCTTGCGCAGAATCAATTGTTGCACAGACATTCATGCTGTTGTAATCCCTGCACGGTAGGCTGCTGGGCTAT
>VOFG01002940.1_pt1 | contig 41431 bp, 64 predicted proteins | sample 5384171 | NCBI WGS metagenome assembly VOFG01 (sample SAMN12384726, study PRJNA508395) | human gut metagenome | isolation source: healthy gut F | host: Homo sapiens
GCACGTCTTCGTCGGATACGCTCACCTGCCATACGAACGCCTTCAATAGCGTTGCGTCATCGAGCTTCGCGCCGCACTGCAGGAAGTCCGCGAAGCGCTCGCGGGTCTATCTTCTGCTCCTGGATGGCCTGCAGGTCGTAGTTGGCGCGAGCCTTCTGCTGCTCAAGCTCGGCTATGCGCTCCTTCACGCCCGGCGCTATGATTCCCTTCTCGATGGCGTTGAGGATGTTCTTCAGGCCGCGCTCGGCTGCTGAGAGCGATTGGGCGGCCTGCTTGCGCCTCGCCGCCACCTCCGCGCCGTCCGAGCTTTCCGCAACCATGCGGGCTATCCGCAAGGCCTCCTCGCGGTCTGCAAGCAGCTCGCGCAGGGCACCGACGATAGCGCCCTCAAGCTCCTCTCGGCGCACGTTTTTCATGCACCCGTCAACGCAGCGGTAGTACTCGTATTTCACGTTCTTGCGCCCGCGCCCGCTCACGCCTTGCAGGTTGCGCCCGCAGCCCGCGCAGATCGCCTTGCCGGAAAGGGCGAAGTCGCCCCAGTCCTCCGAAGAGCGCTTCTTGGTTCCCTGCACCTGCTGAGCGTCCATGAACGTCACCTCGTCGATGATCGCGGGCATGCCGCCCTCTTTGACAACGCCGCCCCACTCGTAGCGCCCCGTGTACTTCCGGTTCTTCACCATCCGCTCGACCATCGAGTAGCCGCACGGGTTTCCCTGCGAGGTCTTCACCCCGCGTGCCGCGAAGTCGCGCGCTATCGAGTTCATGGTCTCCTTTGCTATGCGCCGCTTGAAGGCCTCGCGCACGAAAGCTGCTTCATGCTCGTCTATCTCGTACTCGTCGGCCTCCGACTTGCGGTAGCCGAACACGCGCACGCCGTTGGTCTTGCACGGAGCGCGTTGCCCTCCATTCCGCGCCTCGTGCGGATCGCGGTCTTCTTCGACTCGCAGGCGGCAAGGCCCTCAAGCAGCTTCTCGTAGATGATGCCCTCGGGCGAATCTGGTATCTGTTCAAGCGCCGAGACGAGCTTCACGCCGTGCTGGGCAAGCTCGCGCTTGTATATGGGCGCGTCGTACTCCCCACGGCTGAAGCGATCCATCATGTACACAAGCACTATGTCGCTCTCACCCGCGTTGGCTACCATGCGCTGGAACTCGGGGCGGTCATCGGTACGACCGCTTATGGCATAGTCGCAGTATTCCGCCACGATGGCGTACCTCTCGCGCTGGCACCACTGGCGGCACATGCGCAGCTGGTCGTCTATCGAGGCCTCGCGCTGCTTGTTGCATGAAAAGCGGGCGTATATCACCGCTGTTTTAGCTGTTGGCATTGAACGGAACCTTCTGCCAGGTTTCTCTCGCACTCACGTCAAGCCAAGAGAACACAGCTTGGGGATCTGGAATCTTTGGCGCAATCTCAGGCATCCCCTGCCCGCGTACCATCCAACCTGATTTTTGGCGGCATGATCGCCTTGAACCCGGTATCCCATGCCGGCATTTTTCGAATGCTCTTGCTCAGTCTAAAAGAGCGCAAATGGCTTGCTCTTTATACATATGTCGGCCGTTGTTTCCGTGTTCGGCAGTATTCCATTCTGTCCCCGTCAACTCGAACTTAAACGGGTGACAGGCTTCATGGCGACCTCGCATCGTGTTTGCGCTAGTCGCCATCTTGATGTCCTTCAATGGCCAACCGTTTGTCCTGGATGCGCGACAACGTTCCGTCGATACGCCGGATAGAACTTGTTTGTTGCGTGGCGGTCGAAAATGGCCTTGCCCGCGACCTGGAACACAGGGCGTGTTTGTCGCTTACGATCTCGTCAGCGTCGCTTGCCATTTTCTTTGCGGCGCTCTTGTTGAACATTCCCATGCCTCCCTTTCATCCTCGTATGTCATCCGCCCTATCGAGCAGAGGACACCGATAGCGCCCATAGCGTGTCGCCTTTGTATACGATGCTGCTTTTGGGTCTTTTGCCCTTCCGCTCAAAAAAAATCTGCGAAACGTGAGCGAACCAATACCGGACGCCCTGCAAGCATCCGCTTGCTTCATGCCTGTTCCTCGTCGAGGTAGTCGTTCAATGCGCGTGAAAGCTGCATCTTTGGCCCCCCCTACAGTCCTAAAGACTATTTCACGTACAAATATAACAGAAATTAGGAAAAACTCAATATGCTATTGATTCCTAATGCTCAAGATATTGTTTTGCTCGTACCTAATGGGCATTAGGAAGAAGGCATGAACCAATGAACAGAGAAGGTCTCGTTGCTGCTCGCATTGCCGAAACGAATGGCGTCACAAGCAGACGCGTAGCCGACGCAATCGGTTGTTCCCTCGTGACCTTCAACAAAAGGTTAACGGCGAGAGCGAGTTAACGATTACGGAAGCACGAAAGCTCGCGAATGCAATCGAGGTGACGAGCGATGAAGTCTGCCGACTCGCGTGGCCTAATGAGCGCCGAAGCAAAGCGCGAAACGGCTTCGCGAAACCAGGTTGGATCAAATGGTAACGACGCTCACCAAGGCCTACAGAGATTGGGAGCGCGAGCAGAAAGGCGAGAAGCAGGCGTAATGAGGCAGTGGTCGACACAAGAACTCAAGTACCTCGAAGAGCACGCGGGCGAAGGCGCTAAGGCGATAGCAAAGGCGCTGGGACGTTCCATCGACTCTGTTAAGTGGCAAGCGCAACGCTGCGGACTCTCACTCCGCAAGCGGAGCCAATGCTCACACTGCGGCCAGATGGACGTTCAGGCCGCTCAACAGGATCAGCGGCTGGTGCATCGAGTGCACGAAGGAGCTTCACATGGCAGACCTCGCCGAACAGGCCGTCGCGATGAGGGAGGAGGCGACCAGGGAGAAGAGGAACGACCGCGAGAGACAGCGCTACTACAGCCAGAAGAGCAGGGCGCCAAAAAAAGGCGGCAAAAAAGAGGCACCTAAAAAGCGCCCTAGCAATGACCTGCGAAAACACCGAAAGGAGAACGGATATGCAGAGCAAAAAGAAAGCGAGCGCCCCCAGCTACCACACATCGGGCACCCGCCAAAACGCGGTCTCTTACGAGACTGCATCCATCATACCATTCGAGGGCAAGCGCCCGACGGCAAGGAGCAGCTTGAGCGCCTCCCAGTTCAAGGCGGGCGTTCATGGTCGGCTTCCTAGCCTCATGATCTTCCTCACCGTGCTCTGGCTCTGGGTAATCCCCACGATGGACCAGGCTGTTGCCGACGCCCAGCGAGGCCGTGGGAGCATGGCGGGTGTGCTCAATGCGTAACGACGAGCGCTACAGCCCCAAGCCGCAGAGCAACCAGCTTGAGATCTTCGGCCTGGGCATGGCTGGCGAGCAAGACGTTGCCGAGGCCAAGAAGTGGATCGAGGCCAACCCCGAGGCGTGGCGGTTCATGCTCTCCAACGCCCGCCGCCTCAAGGAGAAGGGCTACGTGTCGATCAACTACCTGGTGAACATGGTGCGCAACGAGCTGCACGTTGGCTGCAAGAACGGCATAGCCCCGAGCCCTTGCCCGCATCATGGAGGCGCGCTACCCAGAGCTGAAGGGAGCCTTCAACAAGCACCGCAGCCAGTCGCGACGGTTTCAGCGAATGAGCTGGCAAACGCTGGCGGCGACGGCGCATCACCATGCACCCAGTTCAGAGCTTGTTGGAAAGCAGCGCCCTATGACTGACTACCGCAACCGCCGCACCTACACGCCCACCAAGACGCTCAAGGCCGAGAAGGAGGTCAAGGACGCGTGGCGCGCCGAATACGGCGAGACCTTCGCCGGGCACGACGGCCCCGTGAGGATGCGGATCTCCACCACCGACCGCTCGCGAAGAGCAACCCCAAGTATTGGGAAGGGCGCTCCGACCTCGGAAAGCCCGACTGGGACAACGTGGGCAAGCTCGCCTGCGACTCGCTCAACGGGATCGCCTTCAAGGACGATTCGCAGGTCGATACGGGAGCCGTCACCAAGCGGCCAAGAAGCCCATACGGCACACAGCCGCGCATAGACATCTACATCGAGTACTTCGTCGAGGAGTACGTGAAGGAGAAGAAATGAACGCCAAATACTTCGAAGAGAACGGCTTTGAGGACTTCCACGGGACCAAGTTCCACAAAGCAGTGCTCGACCACGCCGCCTGCATCGCGAACAACCTCATGTTCGACGCCACGCATCCTGACAACAACGACGGCGAGACGGCGGCAAACGCCTACCACGTGATGATCGCGCTTTGCGAGGCCGGGCTTTCCAGGATCGACGAGAAGTGCGTCGCCAAGAGCTACCGAGTTCATCGCCGACAAGATCAAGCCCGTCAGCGAGGAAGAGCGCGAGTTCGGTCGCGCGTTCCTTGCCGCCGTTCTCAGCATCAAATAGGAGGTAACCATGGATCAACGAAGCCACCATCCAGGCGCAGTTCAAGCAGGCAACCGTGAAGGGCAGCGTTGCGACCCTGCAATTCGAGATCCTGACCGACAACGCCGACGCCTTCCGCATCATCAAGCAGAGCGGCAAGACGGTTTTGCTCACCGTGGCCGAGCAGCAGCAGGCCATGGACTTCGACGACGAGACGGGCGAGATCTATGGAAGGAAACCGAACCGCAGCAGGTCGAGGCAGAGGTCATCGAGGCCGAGGCCACCACGCTTGAGGTCACCTACACACCGAGGCCACCATCGCTTCGAACATGGACGCGTTGGAGGCCCACGTGAAGAAGGTCGTGGCCGAGTACGAGGGCGCCACCTACGACCTCACGAGCGCCCAGGCCATCAAGGATGCCAAGCACGACCGCAGCTACCTCAACGGCATCAAGAAGGAGATCGACGAGCGCCGCAAGGCCGTGAAGCGCGAGTACAGCAAGCCGCTCGACGCCTTCGAGAAGCGCTGCAAGCAGATCACGGCCATCATCGACGAAGTCAACCGACAATATCAAGGCGCAGCTCGACGAGGCCGAGGCAGACGCGCAAGGACGCGCCTACTCACGCCTACAGGAGCACTACGAGGAATTCGCGGGGCTTCTGGCGCCGGTCGTCCCCTACGAGCGCCTGCATGAGCCGCAGTGGCTCAACAAGACCTTCGGCGAGATCAAGGCGCAGCAGGCGCTTGAGGCAAAGGTATCCGACGTGGCCCGAGACTGGGAAACGCTCAAGGCCCAGCAGGAGGCGATGCCGCACTACGCCGACGCGGAGCGCGAAGTTCTTCCGCGACGCTCGACCTCGGAGCCGCCTTGAACGCGGCGCGTCTGGCGACAGGAAGACCAGCGAATCGCCGAGCTGAAGGCGGCCATGGCACCCGAGCCTGAGCCGGAGCCTGAACCTGAACCAGAGCCTGAGCCTGGCCAGAGCCGAAGCGCCCGAGCCTGAGCCGATGCGACGAGCCTATCGGCCCCGCACCAATGCCCCACCAACCGGCACCCATGCCAGCACCGGTCGCGGAGCCTTTGGAGGCGTGGACGGTCGAGGTGCCGCCACGACCGACCAGATGCAGGCCATCCCTGCTCTGCGGGCGCATCGGCGGAATCACCGTGTTCATCCGCGCGGCACCCTGCAGCCCAGGTGGCGAGCGCACGATCGGAGGAGCATCGAATGGCAGAAGACAAGCACATGACGCTGGCCGAGGCCGTGGCCCAGGTGCAGCGCTCCGTGGTCGTGCCAAGGCACGCTACAACGCGCACGGCAACTTCTACTACCGCTCGATGGAGGACATCGTGGCCGCGCTCAAGGAGCCTTGCCGTGACGCGGGCGTGTTCTTCACCCTCAACGACTCCATCGAGCAGGTGGGCGAGCGCTTTACGTCGAAGGCCACCTGCCGCGTGAAGTTCGAGGACGGCACGCGATCCCATGGACGTGATTCGGCATACGCCCGCGAGCCGCTGAGCCAGAAGGGCATGAGCGAGGCGCAGCTCACGGGCAGGGCGTCCAGCTACGCGCGCAAGTACGCGCTCTGCGGCGCGTTCGACATCGACGGCACGAGCGACCCGGACCCCTGAACGGCGTGGAAAAAGCGCCGAGAAGGAGCTGCCCGATGGGCCGTTCGACGCCAAGTGCAAGAGCCTGCGGCACCGCCTACCGCTTCGAGAGCCGTGAGCAGTACGAGCAGTTCAAGGCCAACCCCGGGTGCTGCCCGTCCCCGCATGGCACGGTCGTGTAGGCCATGCAAGACCTCTACGCCGAGCGCATGCAGCTCTTCGACAGGCTCATGGACGAGCTTCAGGCGCTGCGCAGGACTGGCCAGCCAGTACGCCGAGAACGAGGCCGAGTACCGCAAGGCGCTGCGCATCGCGATCCTTGAGGAGCGATCCAAGGGAACGCCAGTGACGGTGATAAGCGACCTCTGCCGACGCCGTGCCGACATAGCCGAGAAGAAGCAGCTGCGCGACTGCGCCGAAGCGCTCTACAAGGCCTCGAGCGAGCCAATCGAGGCGATAAACGTTACAAGCTCAAGATCCGAACCGTCGACGCCGACATCCAAGGACGCGGACCTGGTCCGGCGGGACGGGAGAAGGGACTTTTGTGAGCATCAACCGAGTGATTAACATCTACGGGCAACCTGACGCGCGACCCCGAGCTTCGCAGCACGGCAGGGCGGCATGGCCGTCCTCGGTTTCGGCGTTGCGGTCAACGACCGCCGAAAGAACCAGCAGACCGGCGAGTGGGAGGACTACCCGAACTTCGTGGACTGCACGATGTTCGGCAACCGCGCCGAGAGCCTGGGCCGCATCCTGCACAAGGGCATGAAGGTGGCCATCGAGGGCAAGCTGCGCTACAGCTCGTGGGAGGACAAGAACGGCGGCGGCAGGCGCTCGAAGCTCGAAGTCATCCCCGACGAGGTGGAGCTTCTGAGCCAAAACCATGAGCCAGCAGGGCCAGCCGCAGCAGTACGCGCCGCAGGGCTACCAACCGCAGGCCTACGCGCCTCAGCAGGCACCGCAGCAGGCGTACCAGCCGCAGCAAGCGCCGCACCAGCAAGCACCCCAGTGGAACGCTCAGCAGACCTACCAGAACCCGCCTGCCGCCCCGCAGCCGCACCAGCAAGCACCAGCAGGTGCCGCAGTACGCGCCCCAGCAGACACCGCAGGCCCCGCAGCAAGCGCCCAGCAGCCCGTGCAGCAGTCGATGGACGTGTACGACGACGACATTCCCTTTTAGGGGCGATGGCGGCATGCAGGTACTGGACTCGCTCATAGACGGGCCGCTTAGGCTGCGCAACCGCAGGGAGGGCGACGAGCTTATCGGCATGATCGTCCGGTACCTGCGAACTGGCGAACAGCCCGAGCCTCGGACGGACGCCCAAGAGGCCGTGCTGTTCGCCGTGCAGCCAGTCATGGAGACCTCGCGCAAGCGCATCGTGGCGGGAGGCAACTGGCGGCAAAGCGGCAAGCAACGACGCAAGCAAAGCCGCAAGCGAAACGGCCAAGCAAAACGCCAAGCAAGCGGAAGCAAAAGCGGAGCAAAGCGGCAAGCGAGATGGCAAGCAAAGCCGAGAGCAAACGGCCAAGCGAAGAGGAAGAGGAAGAGGAGTAGGAAGAGGGATTAAGGAGAGAGGGAAAAGCGAGCGGCGCGTTTCCGCGCCCCCTCTCCCGCCGAGGTCGCCGAATACGCCCAGCAGTTCGCCTGCGGGACAAGGGCCTCGACCTCACCGCCCTCGACCGACTTCGACCCCGAGCGCTTCGTCGACTTCTACGCCCAGAAGGGCTGGATGGTCGGGAGATCGCGAATGAAGGATTGGAAGGCCACCGTGCGCAACTGGCTGCGCACCTCGAAGCCCAGATACGCGAGACGAAAGGAGGTGAGCGAGACGACGATTTTCGGCCTACGACTGAGTGCCCGCACTGCGGGGCCGTACTCAAGGCCCGCACCAGCTGGGCCTCAAGCGACGCTGTTCTGCGGCTACGAGTCGTGCGGCTGCGAAGGGGCCGTCGCCGAGCGCGCTGCCATAGCGGCCAAGAGCAGGCCTGAGGCCGAGAAGGCCGTCGCCGAGAAGCGCAGGCGACTGGAAGAGGGCGGGCGTGCCCGATCGCTACCTGGGGCTCGACCACTCCGTGGCCGGCGAGGTTGCCCTTGCCATGGAGCGCGGCCAGTGGGTGTACCTGTGGGGCGACGTCGGCACCCACAAGACAACCTGCGCCGCGGCCGTGGCCATGCGCTTGCACGACCGGGGCAAGTCGCCGCTCATGGCGCCGATGTACCGCATCCTCGACGAGATCCAGCGCAGCTTCCACGACGGCGGCGACCCGCTTGAAGCGCTATGCCGAATGGGCTACCTGCTCATCGACGACTTGGGCAAGCGCAGGCCCACGGGCTTCGTGCTCGACAGCCTGTTCCAGCTCATCGACCAGCGCTACTCGGCGATGCGCCCCACGCTTGTCACCACGCAGTACAAGCCGAGCGACCTCGTGCGCAGGCTCGCCGAGCAGGGAGACCCCGACACCGCCAAGGCCATAGTGTCGCGGCTGAGCCACGGCGCGAGGGTGGTCGAGTTCGACGGCCCGGACGGGAGGCTGGAATGATCCTGCAAGCAAGCCAGCTGCGCGGCTGGCCGAAGGAGCGCGCCGAGCTTTACGGAAAGCCACACCTCGGGGCGCGCTACACGGGCAAGCGGTCGTACGAGCTTCTGCAAGACCGCTGCTGCGTCTGCGGCAGGCGCGCACAGAGCTGCCACCACGTGGCGCACCGAAGCTGGGGGCTTGAGTTCGAGCTTGTCACGCCGAACGGCACGTGGAGCCTGCGAAGCCCGCTGTTCTGCCCTCTGCGGCAGCGGCACGACCGGGTGCCACGACAAGTTCCACGGCGGGGCGCGGCTCAAGGCCGAGTGGCGCTGGCGGCTCCTGTCTACGAGGAGGCCTGGTGGACGGGCCAGCTGTTGCAGGTCTACGAGCCGCACGACCCCGGGCTGTACGAGTACGGCTATTGGGCGATAACCGACGAACACGGAAACGAAATGATCCGAGAAGGGAAATGACCATGGAGATCAAGACTTGCGAGCAGTACGTGCTCGCGCAGCTGTTCGACCAGCAGGACGAGAACGACATGCTCAACCGCGAGCTGAAGTACCGCGAGGACGAGCGCATCGACGAGCTGACCGGGCAGATTGATGCCATCGAGGCGGCGCACGGCTCCGCGATGCAGTAGGCCATCCGCAAGGCCGGGCGCGATGCGCTCATGAGCCACTGCACGGGATACGCGTGTGAGGCGACCGACGGCGAGACGTTCGAGGACTGGTGCCTTGAGAATGTGCGCAAGTACTACCTGCCCGAGGGCATCAGCGTGCTTGCGTTCATCAAGGAGTTCGAACCTGAGCTTCGCGCGAAGTACGACAAGCAGGCTGCCGAGGCGCGCGAATGATACGCATCTATGAGCGCTCGCTCTGCCAGAGCTACGCAAGCGCATACCGGCAGGGCATCGAAATCGCCACCACGGGCACCGAGGAAGAGGCGCTTTCCATCGTCGAGGCCCTGACCGACGACAGCTACCAGTGCTTCGCGCTGCTGGAAGACGGCACCGTGCTCGACACGCGGGGCCGCTTCCCTGGCTGCTTGGAGTTGGGCTGTGAGGAGGAACGCGATGGCTACCGAGATTGAGCCGCTGATCATCCCGTTCAACCCGCTTTGGGTCACCACCAGCAAGCGAGAGTACCGAGAGGCTGTGCGCAGGATGGGCGAAGAGCCGGGAGACACCAAGGGCAAGGACGGCCTCACCAGCTGCATCCCGGGCAAGGGATGCGTGGTGTGGATCAGCCGCAAGGTGAAGGCCCCGGACCTGTACGCGCTCGCCGCCCACGAGGCGACGCATGCGGCGTGCGACATGCTTGCCAGCATCGGGGAGGACACGCCCGCCGCCGAGGAGCTGGCCTACATGGTGCAGTCCATCACGGCGGAAATCATCATCGCCTGCGAGGGCCGCAGCGATGGCTAACGCCAAGGTGTTGCGGAAAGCGCAACTGCTGCGCCTGATGGTTGACGAGTTGTGCGACAACATCGAGGACCGAGAGGCTAGCGAGTCGTGCCTGCACACCTACGGCAGCCTCGGCTACGGCCTGGAAGACGGGCAGGGCAAGACCCAGATACAGAACGACATACGCAGGTGCAGGAGAACGCTCCTCGACCTGTGGAAGCTGATAGGAAAGGAAATCTGATGACCGACGAGAAGAAAACCGAGACCGCCAAGGAAACTGCAACCGTGAAGAAGGCCATGATCTCGCAGCCGATGGCCGGCAAGACAGACGAGGAAATCGTGGCCACGCGCGACCTCGCCGTGGCGAAGCTGCGCCAGATGGGCTACGAGGTCGTGAACACCCTATTCACCGACGAGTGGTACAGCGACGAGGCCATGAAGGAGCGCGGCGTGGTGCAGGTTCCGCTGTGCTTCCTCGCGAAGTCGCTTGAGAACATGAGCCTTTGCCATGCGGCCTACTTCTGCAAGGGCTGGGAAGACGCCCGAGGCTGCAAGATCGAACACGACGCCGCCACCGCATACGGGTTGGAGGTGCTTTATGAGGAGTAGCGAGTTCTTCGCCGAGGCAGCCCGCATGACGGTGGATGCCGTGAAGGCGTTGGCCGAGTGCTTCGCGCGGGCGTTCCTCCAAGCGGCGAAGGCAATACGCAAGCTGGCGAAGCGGCTCGACCCGAGGTGGCAGCGCCGCTATCGCCGCGCGCTGGCGCGATCGCGCCGCAATAACCTGTACCTGAAAAGCATAGGAAGGTGCCGATGATGATTGACGACACGACGCGCAACAGCGTTGCCGATCAGCTTGAACACGATGCAGTCTACCTCGACGGCTCGTCTCTATCCGAATGGTGGGCACGCCTTCAGTCTGTGGCATGCGACTATGAAGATTTCCCCGATCCGCGCTCCTTGTTCACGCGCCTGGCGGGACTCATCAGGCCGAACCCCATCAACGGAAGCACGTCCGACGGCTATCACACCTTTGACGAGCTATACCACCACCGAGCCGTGCTATTTTCCGTCGTCGTTTCGGCGTTTCCCGACAAGGCATGGAAAGCGAAGGCGCACAGCGACGGCACCATGTATGGCGGCATGTTCATCGTCGGCATCGACACGCCAGACGGCCAGGCCACCTATCACTACGACATCGATCCGTACTGGGGTATGTTCCGCTGCAAGGAGCTTGACCGAGCGCCAGAGTGGGACGGCCACACGCCAGAGCAAGCTATTGAGCGCATAGGCAAGCTGACCGGCCTTATCGACCGCGCGACCACGCACCTTGTCCTCGATGAAGACGGCCGCACGTGTTGCGCAAAATGCGGATGCGACTACCTATGCATGAGCAGCGCGACGTATTGCCCAGATTGCGGCGCGAAGGTCGCCAAGAATGGCTAGAGGCAGGACGAAGCGGTTTACCGAAAGCGAGCTGCGCGAGAGGCGAAACCGCCAATGGTGGGAATCCCGCGCCCGCTGCGGCTATGCGACCGTCTGCCCTCTGTGTGGCGGGTACACACTCTCGAAAACCGGCTATCACGCGGGCTGTGCCAAGAAGGCAGGGATCAAGATTCCAAGGCAGCGAATGAAGCGAGCTTTATCGATTGCCAAAGAGCGTCAGAAGATCCCCGTTGCCCAGATGGCTGGCCCGGTGGGCGCCGTTGTCCGCGACGATGGCGTGCGATTCGAGTCGGCTGGCGCGGCGGCGCTCGCGACATACGGGTATTGCGGCAGCCCGAACATCGTGAGGGCCGTCAGAACGGGATGCAAGGCCGGAGGTCATTACTGGAAACGAGCCGACGAGGAGGATAAATGACCGATCAATACGTGTTCAACCCCGACATACACGACGAGTGGAAGCCGCCCGCGCACCGCTGCGAGAACTGCGCCCACCACGAGCACGACGTTGTGCCAATCGTCCGCTTCGACGTAGACGGCAACGAGACGGGCAGCACGACCGGCACGCGCTGCTACTGCAACCATGACGGCAAGCACTTCGTGACAGGAGACAACAACCACTGCGATTACTGGGAGGAGGCGCAATGAGCTACGACATCCGCCTGTGCGACCCCGTTACGCACGAGACGCTGAAGACCGACGTGCCGCACGACATGCGCGGCGGCACCTATGCCCTGGGAGGCACGACCGAGCTTTGGCTGAACGTGACCTACAACTACGCCAGGCACTACTACCGCGTGCTCGGCGACAAGGGCATCCGCACCATCTACGGCATGACCGGCGCGGAGTCCATCCCCGTGCTCGAAGCGGCTGCGGCCAAGCTGTCCGATGATGTTTCCGAAGATTACTGGGAAGCCACCGAGGGCAACGCCAAGCGCCCGCTGCTTCAGCTGGCGGCGATGGCCCGCATGCGCCCAGACGGCGTTTGGGACGGTGACTGACGATGGCGAGGGGTGATCGCGACGCAGGAGGTGCCGGAAAACTGCTCGACATGCCTTTACGGGAAGTTCTACGGCTGCAGCCATGCCGACCGCCAGAAGGATTGGACGTACTACCGCTTTTGGCAAGGCCTGAAGCCCTGCCCGAGCTGGTGGCTTGACCAGAACCGGTTCGAGAGGGCGTGATGAAATGGTTGACTTCGAGCCGCCTAGCGGCTGGAACCTGCCGCCAGGCTGCTACGAGGGAGACCCGAACGCGCCGTGGAACCAGGAGGAGCCGAAGACCTGCGGGAACTGCTCGCACTGCCTGGAAGGCTGCTGCGATTTCGGGATATGCGGGCTTGAGTTCGAGGATGCGTTCGACGAGGCCGACCACGAGGTGAAGACCACGCCGTGGAAGGCTGCGCTCTGGGCGCGTGATTGGATTGTTGAGCACTACAAGGATGAGCAGGAGGAGGTGTGCGACCGATGGGATGGCTAGCGACCGCCGCCATGGCTTTGCTGCTGGGAGTCCTCGCCATTGAGGTCTGGGCGATACGGATGCTGGCGGCGGGGCTGGTTCTCCTGGCCCTGCTCGTCTGCGGATAGGAGGCGCGTTGCGAAACGTGAACTGGGGCTGCCTGGCGTTCCTCGCCGTGGCCCTGATTATTGATGCTTTTGCCGTGTGGGCGGCTTCGTCGCTCGCGCGCTGGATGATTGAGTATGACATGCAAGACTGCGTGATCTTGGGCAGCGTCGCCACGTTCGACGGCGTTGCGCCCGACAAGGCCCAAGCTCTGAAGGTGCTTGAGGAGGCTTCCGAGGTGTACAACGCCTGGCAGGTGTGGGACGAGTGCCGCGACGACGAGGCCAAGGCCGAATGCCGCCAGTCCCTCATGGAGGAGTGCGCCGACGTCGTGCAGGCGACTGTCAACCTCGTAAAGGCATGCGGCTGCGACGACATGCGCCTGCACCTCATGGACTGCGAGGACAGAAACCGTAAGCGCGGGCGCATAACCGGCTCGAAGCCATATCCCGATGCCTGCGGGCGCGAGGGTTGCAAGCGCTTCGTGTTCGTGCCAATTCCTCGCCCCTATGGGGTGCTGAGCAAGATCAAGGCCAAGATTGGGGCCTGAAGTGAACCGCGCGCAGAAGGTCATAGCCGCCGTGGTGTATGCCGGTAGCCTCGTGGCTGTGTCGCTCGCAATGATCGGGGTTTGTTCCCTGCTGGCTCGCTGGGTTGCCAGTATATGGGGGCTTGTGTAGCCCCTGAAGGCATGAAGAAGCCCCCTAGAATCGAATCTAGGGGCTTTCTGCTGCCTGCTGCTATCTGCTCTGCCCTGTGGCCTTCTCGGCTGCTATAGCCTTCTCTAGGTCTCGTTTGGCCTCGCTGATGATCTGCAAAAGCTCGTGCCACTGCTTCGGCTCTCGGTCTTTCATGGCTTGCCTTTCTAGTTGTATGTGTCGCAGATGCTCGGGGTGCCGTCCCATAGGGTGAGCCGGTACCCGCATAATTCGAGTTCGGGGCTGTTCTTCGCCCTGCCGTAGTCCCTGACCTTGAGGCGCTTCCCGTTGTCGCTCGCCTCGCGGCCCATGATCGGGTCATAGGTGAAGCAGTTCGGCAAGGGCATGTACTTGCGCTCCCACCCGTAGGCGTCGGCCAAACCCTCGAAGGTGCTTTCTATGGGCCTGATCGTGGCTGTTTTCGCTGTGGCCTTGATGGCCTGGTAGAAACCGCCCTCGCATTCGAAAATGTCGCCTGCCTTTACCTGCATGGTTCGCTCCTTTCTAAAGATCGGGGCAAGGCCTGAAGCCCTGCCCCTGTGTCGTTCCTGCTATGCCGGGAGGAGGTTGCCCCTCGGGGCCTCCATGCGCCGGCTGCGCACCGCGTCGCGGCCCCGTTGCATGCCTCGGCTTATGCTGTCGTTGTTGGTGGTTCGGGGGCCTCGGCCCTTCGAGGTCTTGAGGTTCAGGCCCTCCATGTAGTCGTCAACCTCCTTGGGGCAAACGATCATCAGCTCGAAGCTCTGCTTCTCAAGCTCCGACTTGACGCCCAGCACGAAGCCCATGGTGAAGTTCGTGTAGGCGTTGGAGTCCGTGTAGGCGAACTCCTCGTACTCGCGGCCCAGACGGTCGCCTGTCTTTAGAAGGTGCTCGAACACCAGCGCCGCAGCCTCCGAGTCTGCCTTGTAGCCCACGAAGACGGGCTTCCATGACCGGCTGCGCATGGTCGCCTTCTGCATGTAGGCCCTGCACCTGAAGTTTTCGGCCACCACCGCGAGGAGGCTGTGCGCCCATGGGCGCGAGGCTTTGCATCCCTCGGTCTCGGTAACCCGCTTCACCTCGTCGGCAAGCTCCCATTCCTCCACGTCGTTGTCCGCGATGAGCTTCTGGGCCTTGAGTGCGAACTGGATGGCCTCGGCCTCGTTGCAGCCGTTCTCCACGCTGTGCTCGCGAAGCTTCTTGATCTTCTCGATGATCTTTTTCTCGTTCCATGGTCGAACCCTCCTTAATGGGAGGGGCTAGGCCCTCCCGGTAGTGATCTGTTACTTTTCCCAGAGGTAGCCGAACGCCTCGGCTATCCTGGGAACCTCGGTAACCTTCTTGGGTGTGAAATTGGTCTCGCGCTCGAAGTAGTTCAGGCCGTATTTGCGGTTGATCTCCTCAAGCTCTGCCAGGTTGAAGTAGCCCATCTCGGGGACTGTCCCGAAGACGAACCCGAACATGTCGCCGGTCTCCTCGTCGTACTCGGTGGCGTAGAAGTCCCAGCCGTTGAAGCAGCTGAACCAGTGGCCGTAAACCACGGTCTCGGCCTTCTTGCCGTCTTGCGAGTAGAGCGGCGGGAGCTTCTTCTGAAGCTCTTTCGTGAGTAGCTTCTGCATGGTATAATCTCCTGTGTGTTGTTGTGGGAGGCCCCTTCTCGGGGCCTCCTGCTTGCTTTAGGCTGCTTGCTCTGCTGGTCTGATGGGGTTCGTTTCGCCGATGTTCCAATCAATGGCCTTGGCGTTCTGCCACTTGCCCTGATCGTCCATGTAGTAAAAGCCATGCTTGCCGAAGTACTTTCGAACCTTCAAGGCCCCGGACTCGATGCCATCGGCTATGACCTGCTTTCGAAGGTCTTTCACCATGTAAATAATGGCTTCTTCGTCGCTGTTGGCCTTGAATGCCTCGGTTACCTGTGCAAGGTAGTTATCGCAAGCCCTCATGATCTCCACTTGCTCGTAATCGGCTCGGGGATCTCGTTAATTGGCCTGTGCTTCGTGGCCTCCACTGTGTACCTGCCAAGCTCTGGAAAAGCCATGTACTCGTTTACAAGCTTCAAGGCTGTTGCAAGCTCTAGGCCATCCTTTCGGCCCTGGGGGCCTTTTTCTGAAGTAGCCTCGTGCTCGCATACCCTCAACTATGGCTAGGATCGTGTGGTTGCTCACCAGCTGACCACTTACCACCAGATCTAAACTCTGCTGCTCTGCCATCTCTGTAGCCTCCTTATTCGGTTCTAAAGCTGCTTGCTAGCTCTGTGGGCTTTGTGGCCCTCATTGCTGACAACTGAATTATTGCACAATAATTAGTGTGCTATAGGCACAATGCACAATAGCTATTGTTCTACACAATACCTGCACAATTGCTATTGTTGTATCCCTATTGCTATTGCTGTATCATCAGGGGATCAGATCAAGGCATGAAGGGAGGTTGCATGACACCGACTGAGGCGCTTAAAGAAATGCTCGACCGTTCCGGCATGAGCATGTACGCGCTTTCAAAGGCCATGGGCAAGAGCAGGAACTACGTTCAGAATACGATCAAACAAGGTTCCGACCTAGGCGCGGGAAACCTCGCGCTCATGGCTTCTCACATGGGCTTTAAGCTGACGTTGAACGGAATGGGCGAACCTATCGAGATAACGGAGAGGAGCGAAGATGCCGACGATAATCAAGGGCCAGCCGACTAGCGCCGAGATTCGCAAGCGACTCAAGGCGGAAGGACGCCCCGTGGTGCTTTTCCTGCTCGCTGGGCAGGACTCGCTGGCCGCCTGGGTGGCGCTTGAGGACGAGGGTATAGAGGTCGTGCCGATCTACTACTGGTCTATCCCGGGCCTTCCGATGGTCGAGCAGAACGTGCGAACCATCGAGAAAGTGTTCGGCGTGAAGATACACCAGTACCCGCACCCCAGATGGTCGAGGACGCTCAACAACTGCGTGTTCCAAAGCCCGGCGCACTGCGACGTGATCGAGGCCGCGAACATGCCGGTCTACAGCTACGACGACATGCGCCCCTACATCCTCGAAGACCTCGGCCTGCCCGATGACACGTGGTTCTGCGACGGCGTGCGCGCCTGCGACAACCCGTACCGTCGAGCCAGCCTCACCAAGCACGGCCTCATGAAGCAGACCACGCACAAGGCCTCGGTGGTTGCGGACTGGACGAAGACAGAGGTCATGGATGCGATCGCCCGCAGGGGCATCGGCCTGCCTCCGGACTACGAGCTGTTCGGGCGCAGCTTCGACGGCCTGGACATGCGCTTCATGAAGCCCCTGCGCGAGAAGCGCCCCGACGATTTCGCCGTGGTCAAGCAGTGGTACCCGTTCATCGAGGCAGACGAGAAGAGGTGGGAGCACTATGGGCTTTAAGTTTGAGAAGCCGCAGAAGGCGCGTAAAGAGGCTAAGGCGGCCGAGGAAGCGCAGCTGACCGACCACCAGAAAAGCTACCGAGACCGCGAGAAGCGCGAGGAGAAGCGCTTTCAGATGGCCGTCGATTCCGGCTTCTGGATCTGCTTCTGCTTCCATGACGCCGAGGAGCGCGGGCGCTTCGCCGATCTGGTCAAGGCCGATGCCGAGGGCTGGACGTTCGGCGACGTAATCCGCCCCGTGTTCGAGGAGCGCATAGGCCTTCAGAACAAGCGGCAGTTCAAGCCGAAGGAGCAGAAGGGCACGCCGATGCCGAACCCGCTCGATTCGGTCGAGACCACCGACAGCCTCGAAGGCGACAGCTTCGCCGAGGCCGATGCCATACTCAAGGCGTTCGAGTCGCTTGAGGTTAAGCCCTACTACGACAACGTTTGGAGCAGCGCCTACTACGTCGTGTGCGTGTTCCGCGACTCCGACGACCTCGAAAGCTTCATCAGGAGTATGCCCTGGCGAAGTACGGCGACCTGTACATGGACGGGTCGAAGATCCTTGAGGCCCTTGAGGCCTAAGGCCAATCTCACGCGCATAGGAAAATCAAGGCGTCCTTCGGGACGCCTTTTTGTTCCCGAAAACGAGAGGAGGCAGGCATGTTCGGTCGTATTCGCCGCGCAGCGGGAAACATCGCCAACCGAGGGCGCTCCGCGTTCAATCGCGGCCGCGGCAGCTCTTCCGGCCGCTCCTCCTACTAGGGGAACCCAGGGCCAGCGCGATCATAAGGCGCTGGCCCTTTCCATCGTCAAAGTAAAACAGAGAGGAGTGAACGCATGGCAGCCAAGCGAGAGAAGCCCACACTTCCCACCGACACAGACTGGCCCGCCGAGACCGTCACATGGTTCAACGCGTGGCGCGACGACCGTTGCAGCGACCGCTGGGACGAGCGCCAGTGGCAGTACGTCATGGACACCGCCATCGTCCACGCCCTCGTGTACGGCTCCAACGACTTCGGCGCGCTCGCCGAGCTTGACAAGCGCCTGCGCTTCATGGGCCTCACGTTCGAGGACTAGCCATGAACGACCAGAACCTCATCAAGCCGAAGCGCGACCAGACGCCCGAGCAGCGCCGGGCCGCTGCCTCGAAGGCCGGCAAGGCCGCCGCCAAGAAGCGCCGCGAGAAGAAGCAGCTGCAGGAGATCGCCAAGACCGTGCTGCACATGCCGTTCGAGGGCACCGACGCCGAGCTGGACGAGCTGGAGGGGATGTCCTTCGAGGACTACCCCGACCGCAAGCTCACGGTCTCCGAGATAAGCGTGCTCAAGGTCGCCAGGAAGGCCATGAAGGGCGACATAGCCGCGCTTCAGTGCCTTCGCGACACCGCAGGCGAGAAGCCCGTCGAGAAGGTCGAGGTGGCAGCGGACGTCTCGCACGCGGCCGAGGAGATCGGCAAGCTGATAGAGGCGAAGCGCCATGCCGACAAGGGCTGACCTCATCGACCTGGTGTACGACTGCCCCGCCGACATAGCCGTGAAGCTGGGATACGACAAGCTCACCGACCTGCACAACAAGTGGATCAAGGACATGGTGTTCGGCACCGAGGACGAGACCATCCAGGCGCACCGAGGCTCGTTCAAGACCACGTGCCTGCACATCTCGTTCGCCTTCATCCTCGTGCTGTTCCCCGGCGAGCGCGTCATATTCCTGCGCAAGACCGACGACGACGTGGCGGAGGTCATGACGGCCACGGCCAACGTTCTTCAATCGGAGTGGTTCCAGGCCCTCGGGCGCATGCTCTACGGCACCGACCTCGTGATAACCAAGGCCACGCAGTCCTCGGTGTCGACGAACCTCAACCAGGGCGTGTCGGGCGCTCCCCAGTTGCTGGGGCTTGGCTGCGGCGGCTCTCTCACGGGCAAGCACGCCGACAAGGTGTTCACCGACGACATCGTGAACGTGAAGGACAGGGTGTCCGCAGCCGAGCGCGAGCGCATCAAGCTGCTGTACATGGAGCTTCAGAACATCCGCAACCGAGGCGGGCGCATCTTCAACACGGGCACGCCGTGGCACAAGGACGACGCCTTCCAGCTGATGCCCAACATCCGCCGATGGAGCTGCTTCGAGACGGGACTCATGAGCCGCGAGGACATAGAGCGCGTGCGCGCCAGCATGTCGCCTTCGCTTTTCGCTGCCAACTACGAGCTGAAACACATCGCCGACGAGGACGCCATGTTCACCAACGCGCAGTTCTTCAAAGAGCCGCAGCTTTTGGCGGACGGCATAGGCCACATAGACGCGAGCTACGGCGGCGATGACTATACGGCCTTCACCTGCGTTAGGGAGAGGAGCGGCATCTGGTACGCGCACATCCGCATGTGGCATAGGCACGTAGACGACTGCCTCGACGAGATCCTGAAGGAGTGCAAGGCCCTGCGCATCGGCACCGTCTTCTGCGAGTCGAACGCCGACAAGGGCTACCTGCGCAAGTCCATCATCCGCAGGGGGCACCCGTGCTGCTCCCTACCAGGAGGCGGAGAACAAGTACATCAAGATAAGCACGCACCTGCGCAGCCAGTGGGCCAACGTGAGGTTCCTCGACTGCGAGCAGTACCCGCTCGACGCGGACGCATTGAACCAGGTGCTCGACTACAGCGAGAACGCAGCGCACGACGACATGCCTGATTCGCTCGCAAGCGCGATAAGGCAGTGGCAGAGCAAGCCAGGCGTGAAGTTCTTCAAGGGAGGCATATAAGTGGCGCACGAGTTCCATTCCTTCTACTACGACCAGATGCAGCGCGAGCCGGAGACGGAGGACTTCCGCGTGCCCGCGGGCACCGAGATGACGCCCGAGCTGCTGCAGCGGCTAATCGACGAGTTCGAGCAGTCCCACAAGCCGCGCTACGAGTACCTGGACGCGGCCTACAGGGGCCATTACGCCATCTTCGACCGCGCCTGGCGCAGGAAGCCCGACTACAAGCCCGACAACCGCATGGCGGCGGACTTCGCATACACCATCACGCAGACCTTCGAGGGCTACTTCATCGGCGTGCCCATGACGCTTTCCGTGCGAAACGCCGAGGGGATGCCCGATTCGCGGAAAAAAGCGCCGTGGAGGCGTTCATCGCCGAGTTCACGGCGAGAAACCTTCAGGAGGACGTGGACGCAGAGCTTTCGAAGATGGCCTCGAAGTTCGGCCATGCCTACGAGATGCTTTACCAAGACGAGGACGGCATGCCGCGTTCCATCGCGGTAGCGCCGCTGACCGCCTTCATGGTGTACGACGACTCCGTGTTGAAGCGCCCGCTGTTCTTCGTGCGCTGGTTCTACGGCGACGACGGGGCCATCAAGGGCAGCTGGTCGGATGCCGCGCAGGTGGTCGATTTCGCCCGCAGAAACGATGGCTTCGCCTTCGGCGAGCCTAGCGCGCATGCGTTCGGAAGCGTGCCCGCGGTCGATTTCCGCCAGAACACCGAGGGGCGCGGCCTCTACGAGGGCGTGCTGTCGCTCATCGAGCAGTACAACGCCGTGCTGTCCGAGAAGGCCAACGACGTCGAGTACTTCAGCGATTGCTACATGGTGGTCAAGGGCAAGGAGCTTGACGAGTCCGAGATAGAGAACATCCGCGAGAACAAGATCATCAACCTGTTCGGCGAATCGACCGAGGGCCTCGACGTGATGTTCCTCGTGAAGCCGAACGCCGACGGCGTGCAGGAAAACCTCATCAACCGCCTGGAAACGCTCATCTACAAGACCGCCATGGTGCCCGACATCACCGACGACAACTTCGCCACGGCCTCCGGCATAGCGCTCAAGATGCGCATGATGCCCATGAGCAACCTGGCGCGAAACAAGGAGCTGAAGTTCAGGCGCGGCGTGCAGGAGCGCATGCGCCTTCTGGCCGCCTACCCCAACGCCGATTTCGCGGGCGACGACTGGCAGGCCGTGGAAGTGACCATGCACCGCAACATGCCCGACGACCTGCAATCCGAGGCAAGCGTGGCCGGGCAGCTCTCTGGCATCGTGTCCGAGGAGACCCAGCTTTCCGTGCTCTCGTGCGTGAGCGACCCGAAGGCAGAGATGCAGCGCAAGCGCGACGAGCAGGAAGAGAAGGCCGACGCCATAAGCGGCGGCATGCCCACCAATAGGACGGCTCAGGCCGATGACACCGAAGAGGAAGGAACCAACGATGAAGGTAGCGATCTATAGCCGAGGCAAGCGCCTTGCCATCCGCGAGCAGCCGAGCGCAGAGGCGCCAATTATCGGAACGATGGGCAGCGGTTGCGCCGCGCACGTCGAGGATGCCGCACCCGGCTGGCTTGAGCTGACCATGGGCGGCTACATCCGCGAAGACCTCGCGACGGTCGGCTCCCTGGTGGATACGACAACGTACGCAATCAAGGAGCAGCCGAGCGGTGCACCGCAGCCCGAGGCGGAACAGCAGCAGGAAGCGCCTGCGCAAGAGGCCGAACCCGAGCCTGCCGAAGAGCAGCCCGAGGCGGACGACAACGCCGGCCTGATGGCCATGAAGATCAACGAGCTGCGCGAGCTTGCCAAGGGAAGCGGCGTGGCCCTTCCGAAGAACGCCACCAAGGCGCAGATCATCGAGCTTCTTATGGGCAGCGATGAGTAAGCCTAGCGACGAGTACTGGCGCGAGCGCCGAGACGAGTTCCTTGCGCAGCTTGAGAAGGACGAGGCCGCCTTGCGCAAGCGCCTTGAGAAGGTGTACGCCAGCGAGGCGGCCAAGCTCGACCGCCTCATAGCCGCCTACTACGCCCAGTACGGCGAGGACAAGGTGATCGAGTACCGCCGCCTGCTGCAATCCATCAGCGCGGAAGACCACACCCTGCTCATGGAGCGTATGGACGACTTTGCCAAGAAGTACCCGCAGTACGCCGACCTCATGCCCGTCCGCGAGTCCATCTACCGGCTGAACGAGCTTGAGGCCATCAAGCTTCAGATACGCATCCAGCAGTACGAGATAGGGGCCATCGAACAGGCAGAGCTTCAGCGCCACTTCTCCGAGCAGGCGCGCCGCGGCCAACATGGCCGCCGAGGAGCTGGGCTTCGGCAAGGACTTCTACCGCTACGACTCCGAGGTGGTCAAGGCCACCGTGGGGGGCGGCATGGGCCGCCGGTGAAGACTTCTCGGCGCGCATCTGGGCAAACCGCGAGAAGCTGGCGAGCTACCTCAACGACGACTTCTCGAAGCTCATAGCGCGCGGCGTCTCCTATGACGAGATCTCGCGCGAGCTTCGGGCGAGGCTGAACCACAGCGGCACCCGAACGGCTATGCGCCTCGTGTACACCGAGGGCACGTACCTCTTCAACGAGGCGCAGGCCCGCGTTCACGAGTCCGAGTTCGAAAGCTACGCCATAAGCTGCATACACGACGGCAAGGCCTGCGAGGTGTGCCGCGAGCTTGAGGCCTACCAGAAGCAGCACCCCGCCAAGTTGTCCGAGCGCATGCCAGGCACGAACTTCCCGCCCATGCACCCGTGGTGCCGCTGCTCATACACCCTTGAGGTGGCCGATTGGGATAAGTGGATAGACGAGTATGTGCAGAAGCGCGGAGGCGATTCGGGCACCCAAGCCACGCGCTTGCGCTCCGACGCCATGGTGCGAGAGCCTGGAACCACATCGTTCCTGCAATCGCTTCAGCGCGTAGGCTCGACGCTCGCGGGGCTTGATTTCAGGCTCAAGGGCCAGCAGTCGTTGGCGCGGAAGATCCGCACCGACTCGTACGACAAGACCATGAGCGAGCAGGAAGCGGCCGACTCCATCCACGACGTGCTGCGGTACACCTACCAGCTTCAAACGGCCAGCTTCGCCGACGAGTTCGCCCGCATCCGCGTCGAGCTTGAGAAGGCGGGCTATACTTTGGTCAAGGTCAAGAACACGCTGCAGAGCACGGGCGTAACGTACCGCGGCGTCAACTGCCAGTTCGAGACGCCCGACGGCTTCAAGTTCGAGCTGCAGTTCCACACACCCGAGTCGCTTGCCCTGAAGGAGAACGAGCTTCACAAGCTCTACGAGGAGCAGCGGCTTCCCGAGACCGACCCGAAACGGCGCGCCGAGCTTGTGCGCCGCATGATAGAGCTGTCCGACGGGCTTTCAACCCCGCCAAACATCGAGGAGGTGCGCAAATGAACTACTACACCGACGATTCCGTGAAGCGTGTTTCGCGCATCGACCTTGAGGCGGGTACCGCAGAGACCTACAACTTCACGCTCGGGAGATGGCGCGACGACAACGACCTGTGGGCCGTGCTGGTAGGCGAGCTTTGGCTTGACGAGATAAGCCAAGAGCAGGCCGAGGCTATCATCCGCAAGCGCAACAAGGAACTCCACCGCTAAAACCGAACACCCTTCTCACCTCCACGGTAGAACGAAGCCCCCCGACATGGGGGCTTTTCTTTGCCGATTGGAGGAGACGTGATCAGGGGCCGAGTACATCACACGCCGGGGCTGCCCCGCGTGCGAAGCCTACAGGAAGGCGGTCATAGAGCCGCTTGCAGCCGAATACCCAGACCAGGTGCGCGAGCACTGGGCATGGGACGGCCTCATGGAGCGGCTGAACAACTCCGAGCGCATAACGCGCATCCCCATGGTGGTGATAACCGACGAAGGCGCGGAGGTCATGCGCCTTGCCGATCTGCCGACGCTAGAACGCCTTGAAGACATCCTAGACCCCTCGTAGCGGGCGAATCTCACGCACGCGGGACACTGGCTTGGTCAAAGACCGACCGAGCGTTGAAGTCGTTAAAAGCCACGGCATCGGGCAGGCGTGGAACCCGCTAAAAGCTACGGCGAAACGTGCAGGCATGAGCCACGAGAAACCTTATGGAGGGTGCGAAACATGGCGAAAGACGGAAACCGACAGAAGTTCGCTGGCGTAGCGGGCGGAAACCTCACGCCGCCGCAGGGCGGAAGTGCCGACCCTGCAGGCGATGGCGCAGAAGGCAATGAGGGCACCGACCCAGACCCCGAGCCAAGCGGCGACGGCACCGACCCAGAGCCGAAGCCAGCAGGTAAGACGTACACCGACGACGAGGTGAACGCCATCGTGCAGCAGAAGCTCGCGCGCGAGGGCAAGAAGCTCGAAAAGCGCATCCGCGAGGAGCTTGCGCAGCAGGCCGACGACAAGCGCCCGAGGCCGAGAAGCTGGCGGGCATGAACGACCTGCAGCGCGCGCAGTACGAGCTGAAGAAGGCCCAGGGCGAGAAGGCCGAGCTTGAGCGTCGCATCAACCTCGCCGAGCAGATGGGCGTCGCGCGCTCCGAGCTGAAGGCCGCAGGCATCGACCTCGGCGACGAGCTGCTGTCCATGTTCGTTACGGAGAAGGCCGACGACACCAACGCCGCCATCTCCAAGATCAAGGAGCTGTTCCCCAAGGCGGTAAACGCCGCCGTGCAGGAGGCGCTGAAGCGCCAGCCCCGAAGGACGGCGCGGGCGCCAAGCCCAGCCAGTCCTTCGCATCGAAGTTCGCATCCGATTACAGCAACCGAATGAACGGAGGAAAGAAAGATGGCGCTCAATAAGGCGTTCACCTACGGCGAGTCCCAAAGCATCCTCGATTCCGAGGTGGGCATCGTCGCGAAGACCCGCACCGCCACGCAGGCCATGGCCAAGGAGGTCGATGGCCGCAAGCTCATCAAGGCGGGCGCACTCTTCACGGGCACGTCCGAGTTCGGCGTGTTCCTTGAGGACTACGACATGACCGACACCGACAAGTGCCCGGCTGCGGTCATCTTCCAGGGCCGACTCAAGGCCGACAAGGTATCCACCGAGGCCAAGGCGAAGAAGGCAGACCTCGCCGCCGCAGGCCTCTACCTGGTTTAACGAAAGGAGCAGCGCAACATGCGTCTCATCTCTGAACTCATCACCGAGCGCGACATGCTCGACTTCTCGCAGGGCTTCAACGTCCAGCGCAGCTACACAGGCTCCCGCCTGTTCCCCGACCGCAAGACGCAGTACATCGAGGCCGAGTACACGCGCCTGGCCGAGAACGGCAACCTGCCCACCGTTGCCATGATCCACGGCTTCGACACCGAGGCACACATCGGTTCCCGCGTGCCGTTCGAGCGCGTCACCACCGAGTCCCTGCTCATCAAGGAGAAGATCAACCTCTCCGAGCGCCTGCGCCGCATCACTCGCGGCCTCGACATGCAGATGGACTCCGTGCGCCGCTACGTCTTCGATGACGTCGCCCGCACCGCCGAGTCTGTCGTCACGCGCGCCGAGAAGGCCAAAATTGAGGCCCTGACCACGGGCAAGATGATCATCGCCGAGAACAACGTGTCCATGGAAATCGACTTCGGAGTGCCCGAAGACCAGAAGGTCACGGCCAAGTGGGCGGTTGCCGAAGCCGACATCCTGGGCGACATCGACGGCTGGGTGACCATCGCGCAGGGCAAGGGCCAGACCCCGACCGTGGCCGTCACCTCCAAGAAGGTGTTCTCCCTTATCCAGCGCAACGCCGCCGTGCAGAAGGCCATCTTCGGCGTCAACGGCGCGGGCATCCTGCCCAGCCTGGCGCAGGTGAACAACCTGCTCGCGCAGCAGTTCAACGGCCTCACGCTGACCGTTGACGAGGAGCGCTACGGCATCATCGGGGCCGAGGGCGGCAGCGTGTCCCAGGGCCGCTTCTTCCCCGAGGACAAGTTCGTCATGTGCTCCGTGGGCTACGACGGCTCCGTGGGCACGGGCCTTTGGGGCGTCACCCCGAGGAGCTTGAGCAGGGCGGCGCTTTCGACGAGAAGCGCCAGATGCAGTTCGTCACCTGCACCCGCTGGGACACCCCCGACCCCGTGGCCACGTGGACGAAGGCCTCCGGCGTGTTCATCCCCGTGCTGCCCAATGTCTACGGCCACATCATCGCGACCATCGACACGACATCCACGCAGGCCCTTGAGGCCTCCGACCACGTGGAGGGCTAGCCCATGGCCGCGCTCGTAGACCGCGTTAAGGCGCGATACCTCCCAGACGAGGCCATGCCCGACGACCCCGCCATCGAGGAGATGATCCAGACGGTCACCGACCGCTTGCTCATCCGCCTCAAGGTCGAGCGGCTTCCGCGCCTGGCCGAGTCAATCGCCGTCGATGCGGCGGTGAAGGCCCTGCGCCTGCGCGGCTACGAGGGCAGCACCTCCGAGTCGGCGTCCGACGGCGGCAGCATGTCGAACTCGTTCATCGACGACGTGCTGTCCGCCTATTCGAGCGACATCGAGGCCCTGCGCGACGCGTGCCGCCCCAAGGGCATCAAGTTCATGGGGGCGCGCCGATGAAGTGGTACAGGGCCAGGGCGTTCAGGCGCGAGCAGACGGGCATCGACGAGCTGCACAACTCCATTTGCTCGACCGTCGAGGCGTTCGACTTCTTCGTGCGCTTCGGCCCGAGCCACAAGGTTCGCAGCGCCGAGACGGGAAACGCCTTCGACAGCGTTTCGCGCTCTTTGCTCACCAAGCGCCCGGCAACCGACTTCGCCGACGTCTGCGGCGTCGAGGTCAAAGGGGCTTCTTACGAGGTCGAGAACGTCATGGCCGACGGCGACGCAACCGTCGTGAGCGTCAAGAGGTGCAAGCCATGGGCCTCGTGATACGCGACGTGAACGGTCTTGCCGGAAAGCTCAACCGCCTTTCGCACGTAAGGTTCGAGGCCGTGATCATGAAGAACATGGCCCAAATCTACAACCGTGGCAAAGCGGACGGCGGAACGCCCGTATCTACCGAGAAGACCAGGCCTGGTGGGCCACACGGCGAGCTGCGCATGTCGTTGGGGCAGTCCGGCGACACCGTCGGATACGCGAAGGACTACGCGCCTCACGTCGAGTACGGCCACCGCACGGTGAACGGCGGATACGTGGAGGGGCAGCGATTCCTGCAACGCAACGTCAAGGCGCAAGAGCCGATATTCAGACAAGACCTAATCGACCAGCTACGGAAGCTCTAGGGAGGGCGCGATGATCCAACGATTAAGCCTCGCGGTGTTCCTCGGTTGCCTCATAGAGGCCATCGAGGCGGGTACCGGCACCAGCTGCTACGACAGCCCAGAGAATCGTGATTCGCCGCTTTACAGCGTCGAGCTGCAATCGACGCAGCCTGAGAACACCAAAACCATGTACATCGACGCCATCACCGTTTGGGTGCACTGCATCAGCGAGCCAGTGCGCCCATACAGCAACGCCAAGGTGCTCGGCATGGTGCAGCGGCTCGAACAGGCGCTTGCTGACGGCTTCGAGCTTCCAGCGCCGTTCAGCCTCTACCGCACGACCTGCAACGGCGTGCAGACCGTAAAGAAAGACGAGACCGACGAGGGCCACGCCATCGCGGAGTTCACCTTCCGCGTTTGCTACGGCCTCCGCGTCAAGAACTAGAAAGGAACCGAGATGTCTACTGCTCAGCAGGACACCAACCTCATCGGCTGCGACTTCGACGCAGCAACCGCCAAGGCCCTCAGCGGCAACGACATCGTTGCCCTCGTTACCGACAAGACCGGCACCGAGCTGCTCGCCGTGAGCGGCCAGCAGGGACTCAAATTCAACATGAGCCAGGACAACACAGAGGCCGCGACCAAGGACGACGCCATCGGCGGCTGGACGCTCAAGTTCGCCAGCTCCAAGAGCTGGGACGCATCCATCGACGGCCTGTACTCGCCCGATGACTCCGCCACGAAGACCGTCGCCAAGGCGCTTGCCGAGGGCGAGTACCTGTGCCTGAAGGTCTGCAAGCGCATCCGCACGAGCGCGAACACCAAGTACGTTCCGCTGCGCATGGGCCTCGCGCTCGTGTCCTCCGACAGCTCCGAGGCGCCGAACGACGACAACGCCACCTACTCCATGGAGTTCCAGGGCACGGGCAAGCCGTGGCTCTACGAGACCGCATCCGAGGAGCAGATCACCGCAGCCACCATCACCGTTTCCAACAGCTAAGGAGCCTGACCAATGGCAGAAGACACCGAACTCGACGCATTCCTTGAGGATTCCGCCGCAGACGCCACGGAAGCCGAAGACATCGTGAACGAGCTTGAGCAAGACCCCGAGAGCATGGAGCCGCAGACCTTCACCGTGCGCGGCCACGTCTGCGAGATCCGATTCTCGCGCAAGCGCATCGACCTCTACGAGGAGCGCCACACGCCGATCATCGCCTCGTTCTACAAGAACGACGGCATGTTCACCTTCAAAGGAGCTTGCGGCCATCGCGGGCTACGGCCTGAAGGTACAGGGCGGCGGCTACTTCCTGCCGCAGAAGGCCGAGGAAATCGTGAACAAGCTCATCGACACGAACGGCTACCCCGTCGTGTTCCAGGCCGTGATGATGGCGCTTCAGCGCGATTGCGCTTTTTTATTCAAGGGCGCAGGGAACTAGCCCTAACGCGCCTCACCAGCTTCGACTACTTCACCGCCAAGCCGAAAAGCGGCGAAGCCGCGCAAAGACGCCGCCCTGTTCTGCAGGGAGGCCGACTTCGCGTTCTTCGCCGCCAGGCTCGGTTGGGATTACGAGCAGTACGCGCAGCACACGCCCGTGCAGCTCGCGTTCGTGCGCAAAGAGCTTGAGACCGTGACCGTCGACCAATCGAACCTCTTCAAGGACGCCGTACAGGTGGCGGTTGCCAACTGCCTGTCCAAGAAGCGCCACAAGCTCTGGAAAAAGCGCAACGGCTCCTTCCGCGAGGACTCCTTCACCTACGAGGAGATCGACGCGCTGAAGGAGCAGCACCGAAAGAACCCGCCATGGACGCCTTGGGGAGGAGGCAAGCTGAATGGCTGATTACGTTCTCTCCGCCAAGGGAACCTACGACGGCTCGAACTTCGACTCGGGCGTCGATGGCTCCGCATCGAAGCTCAAGGGCCTCACCGAGACGGCCAAGGGCGTCGGCTCGCAGGTGGCGGGATACTTCGCGAACAGCTTCGGCAGCGTTGCGAAGTCAATTGGCAACGCCATCGGAACGGTTACCGCAGGCGTTACCACGCTCGCCGCCACCGGCGGCATGAGCCGCGCCTTGAACATCGAGAAGGCCCAGACGATGTTCAAGGGCATGAAGCTCGAATGGAGCGACTTCTACAGCACAATCCAGCAATCAGTTGACGGAACGGTGTTCGGCTTCGACACCGCCGCGCAGGCGTGCGCCCAGCTCGCCGCATCTGGCGTCGCCGCCGGCAACGACATGGAAAAGGCTCTGAACGGCTGCGTGGGCACAGCCGCCACGTTCGGCCAGGACTTGGGCGACCTCTCCTCGATTTGGGCCAAGGTGGCCGCGAACGGCAAACTCTCAGGCGAGCAGGTCGCGCAGTTCACCGACCGAGGTATCAACGCAATATCAACGCTATCGACCTACTTGGGCAAGTCCTCCGACGAGGTTTCCAAGATGGTCACGGCTGGCAAGATCGACTTCCAAACCTTCTCCGACGCCATGTATTCCGCGTTCGGCGATTCGGCAAAGGCGGCGAACGAGACCTTCACCGGCTCTATGGCGAACATGAAGGCCGCGCTCTCGAAAATCGGCCAGGATTGGATGACTCCGCTCAAGGACTCCGCCATCCCCGTGTTCAACTCCATACGAGGCGTACTGAACTCGTGCCGCGCGGCGCTGAAGCCGCTCACCGTGGCCTTCGGCGAGTTCCTGGGCGTCACATACGACGCGCAGGGCAACCTGACGCGCACAGGCGGCGCGGTCGAGAAGGTGTGCGGGTTCCTCGACAGCCTGGCCGAGAAGATCCAGGGCGTAGACCTCTCGCAGCTCGGAACGGGCGGCAAGGTGGCCGCCGCCGCTTTGGCCGGCCTAGCCGCCGTGTCGCTTGGCGGCCTCATCGGGCAGATTCCTGTGCTCGGCGCGCTTGCCAACTCGCTTACGGGCGGCATCGTTCCGGCTCTGAAGGGCGTTGCCACTGGGTTCCTGGCGCTTTCCGCGCCTGCTGCGGTCGCTGTCGCGGCAATCACCGCCTTCGCGGCGATCTTCGCCTACAGCATGGCAACCAACGAGGCGTTTCGCAACTCCATGGTCAGCATCGCTTCGAGCATCGCGTCATCGCTCGCCCCGGCGTTCCAGAGCCTCACGGCTTTGGCCGAACCCCTTCAGGGGCTTTTTCGCCGCCGCCGTAATCGTTGTGAACAGCTTCTCACTCGCCATCGGCGGGTTGGTTGCGGCAATCGCGCCGGTCATCGCCTCGATCATATCGGGCCTCGTTCCCGTAATCGGAACGATCATCGACGCGGTAGGCCAGGTGGCGCTAGCCATCACGACGACGGTTTGCCCAATCATCCAGCAGGTGACCGACCTCATAACGGCCAACATGCCGCTGATCCAGCAGGTCATATCTGACGCATGCACGCTTATCCAGACGGTCGTCTCCACGGTGCTTCCCGTTTTGGTCGAGATAATCACATCGACGATGACCGCTATTCAGGGCGTTATCGACGCCGTTTGGCCGTACATCTCGGCCATCGTGACGTCCGCCATGCAGGCGATCCAGGACATCATCACGATTGTCTTGGGCGTCATCAACGGCGACTGGGGTTCCGTTTGGAGCGCCATCCAATCACTGGCAGCGAACGTGTGGAGCATCATCCAGAACGTCATCAGCTGCGGCGTTGCGCTCATCCAGGCGGTCATACAGAACGGCCTCGCGCTCATCCAGAGCGTGTGGGACTCGATTTGGGGCGCTATCGGCAACTGGGTGACCAGCACGTGGAACAGCATCAAGGCTGCCGTGCAAGGCGGCATCAACAACGTGAAGTCGTTCATATCGGGCGGCCTGTCCACGGTGCAATCCATCTGGTCGTCAGCATGGAACGCGGTCGGCAACATCCTGAACAACGCGTGGAGCAACATCCGCAACGGCGTGTCGAACGGCATCAACTCCGTGGTGAGCTTCGTGTCGTCGATTCCCGGGCGAATCGTGAGCGCGCTGGGAAACCTCGGCTCCCTGCTCTACAGCGCCGGCAGCTCCATCGTCAGCGGCCTGCTCAACGGCATCAAGTCGAGCATCGGCGGCGTGTACGACTTCGTTTCCGGCATCGGGCTATATCTCCGTTGACAGCGTGAAGCGCAAGGACGTCAACGCACCACGAACGGCTAACAATCACCGCCGCGCTCGACGACAAGTATGCGCTTCGAGGGCACAGTACGGCTTCGCACTACGACGTCGTTCGGTGAACGGCATCGGGGCGGCAGGTCGCGCGCGACGTGCTGTCACTCAACAACTACGGCGAATTGGGCCACGCGCGACGCCGTGACCTTCACCGTGGACGTCGGGCGCGGGGCCAGCGGCTGGAACTGCTCACGTGCAGATTCACGTCTATGGCAAGACATACAACAACTACTACGTTGGCCGGCGGAGACGCCTGGGCAACCAGAGTACGCTTGATTCCCCAGCGCGGATACTCGCAACCGCATCCTCCCAAGAACGCCGAAGCTGGGCCCGCGTTTCCGACACATCCCTACGGCAAGACGTAAGATTGCTCGGTGGGACGTCGACTACACGGGCATGGACGGCGCGCGTGTCCCCTGGGCGGGCGTCTACGTTGACCGCCGCACCGACGATGGCTCATGGGTGAACATCGCCGACGTTTCGTGGGACGTGAACTACACGGACAACTCGACCAAGGCCGGGCACAAGTACGAGTACCGCCTTTGCGCCCACGGCCCCGGCGGCAACTCCGTTCACGCGTCCTTGGAAACGACCTACACAACTCCGTCGGCACCTTCGCGCATCGATGCCATCAAGGCCGGCGCGTACCGAGGTGACGCTGCGCGTCTACGGGGCGTGGTGGTACGCCAGCGCATGGGATGTTCAGCGATCAGGCGACGACGGGAAGACGTGGGCGGCGGTCTCGACCACCACCGAGGGCGAAGACCCAGCGTGGGCTCGACCTGCCCGACACCTCCGCGCCTGCCGGCACGATCGTCTACCGCGTCAGGGCCAAGCGCGGTAGCCTAACGTCTTCGTGGGTCGAATCGAATTCCGTGACCACGATCACGCCGCCTCTCGCACCGAAGGTCACCGCCGACCATGTTGGCCAACGGGGTCGGCAGGCGGTGTCGTGGGTGCCCAACCACCCCGACGGCTCGGCGCAGTCCGCCGCGCAACTTGAGCTCGTCGGCAGCGAGACGATAACGAAGTCGTACACGACCGGAAAAGCGCATCGGTCACACTCACGAAGGGAAGTTGGAGCTGCGCGTTCGCACCAAGGGCCTGCACGCCGATTGGGGCGCGTGGTCTGGCTATGCGGCGATAACGGTCGCCGACTACCCGCAGTGCTGGGTCGCCGGCCCCGCGACCGACGGCATGCTCGTCGAGGCGGTGCCGCTCACGGTGCAATCGCCGCAACCGACGAAACTGGCATCGCGCAGGCAACGCTCACGCTCGCAGAGGTCGGCGGCGCGACGGTCGCCACGGCAGACGTCACGAACCTGAAGCCAGTGAGTTTCGGCAGCTACGCCACCATACGCAACGGCATCGACTATCTGCTCATGCTCACGGTCAAGGGCGGCTCCGGCCTGTCCAAGACGGCCATGCGCCGCTTCAAGACGCACTGGGCGGAACCGGCCATCCCAGACGTGTCGCTGTCGTACGACGATGCGCTGGCGTGTCACGTGAAGGTGCGCAACGGCCTCTCGTCATACGAGATCGAGCAGACCACGCTCGTAGGCCCCATGACGGTCGACGAGGTGAGCAATGAGCTTTCCATGCTAGGCACGATCACAGTCGATGGTGACGCGCTGGTGCTCGGCAACGCCTCCCGCTGCTCCGCCTTCACGGTGGAGCGCGTGGCGTACGGCGGCGATGCCGTCATAGCATCCGGCGTGCTTGACTCCCAAGAGACGATCGACCGCGTGCCGCCGCTAAACACCGACTACGAGTACAAGGTCACCGGGTACGCCGACAACGGCACCTCGTCGCAGACCGTGACCGATGCCAACGTGTTCGCGCACGGGATGGCGCTTAACTTCGGCCAGGATGCATCGACCGTGCTCGTGCTCGACTACAACGGCGACTACTCGACAAGCTCTCAGCGATCCGTGGAGACATACCACTTCGCCGATGGCGGCGAGAACGGCGACCTGCCCATTTCGTACATGCTCGACGAGCTGAACAAAAAGACCTCGCTCTCATGGGAGATGAAGCGCGACGGCCACGACAGGTACATACGGATTATGGACGAGCAGTGGAGGGGATGGTGGCGCGGACATGCGGGCGAACGCGCATACGGCCCCATGGACTTCGACATGTCTGTGAAGGGTGCAGGCATCTGGAAGGGTTCGGCCAACGTCACGCACAACGTCTTCGAGGAGCCGATAAATGGCTGATTGGGGAAAACCGTTCCTCACCTCGTTCCGCTTCATGCGCGTAGACCGCGCAAGCGGCAACGAGGTCGAGAGAATCACGAACATAAAGAACGGCGGGTGCATTGAGCGCAACCAGGACAAGGACTACACCACAGGGCAGGTCGATTACCCGGGGCGCTCGATATCGGGGCAGATCTGCTGCGGGTGTACCTCGATGCCGACTTCGGTGGCGCGTCAGTCAGTGAGGCGCTGGGGACTTTCGTTGTCTCAGCGCCGAAAAGGACCAGGCGCGGCGTCAACTCAACCGGCACGGCAGGCCTGTCGGGCAGGCTGTCGGAGGTTGCGGAGGACGAATTCGATGCCCCATTCACGGTGGCGGCTGGAACCGTGGTTGTCCCCCTACGTCGTAAAGCTACTCAAGGCGGCTGGCTTCGCTGACGTGATCGCCGACGGCTCCGACTACAAGCTGGCGCAGGATTGGACGCTCGGAATCGATTCGGGCGACATGAGGCTGTCGAAGCGCCTGGCGGCGTGCAACGCGCTGCTCGACGTGGCGGGCTTCCGCGCCGTCGACGAGGACGCCTACGGAAGGCCCGTACTTCGCAGATATAGGGAGCCGCAGGACAGGCCCGTTTCCATGACCCTTCGAGAGGGCTCTGGCGCACGCTTCATCAACGAGGTAGTCGACGAGCTTGACCGCTCGGGCGTCGCCAACGTGGTGCACTGCGACTACGAAACGCAGGACGCCTTCTACCGTGGCACGGCCATCGACTCAGACCCGAGCAGCCCTTACTCCACGGTTTCGCGCGGTTGGCGCAAGACGGCCACGTACAGCTACAGCGACCTGCCCGAGGGGTCTACCGATGCCGAGAGACAGAGGAACGCCGATGCCAAGGCTAACGAGATGCTGCGAACACAGCAGAGCGCTATCCGTAGAGTCATGGTCAAGCGGACGTACGCGCCTATCGCGTGCGGCGATGCCGTGATGGTCGATTGGGCAAGCGCCGGCATCAGCGGCAAGTTCGCGGTGAGGACTGCGACTCTCACGCTCGTGGGAGGATGCCCAATCGAGATGGAGGTGAAGAGGTATGAGCGATGAACTCATGTCGGCCATGCGCCGATACGGCGCCGCGATGGCCGATGCGACCGCCAACGACCCTCCCGGCCAGCAGGCGTGCTACGGAACGGTGAATTCCGTATCCGGAGCCACCATGGCCGTATCGGTGAAGGGGGCATCCCTGAAGCTCCCGTACACCACCTCATGCTCGGGGAGCCAAGGCAGGCGACCGATGCATCATTCAGGCAATCGGCCCGCACGCCATCGTGATCGGCGTGCTAGCTAAAAGTAAAGGAGGTGCGATGGCAGATACCAACAAAGGCGCGGCGCTGCTGCCCAACGATGCGGGCAACATCGACCGCGCCAGAACCACCGACGGCTCGATCTTCCGCATCGAGTCGACGCTATCGATGGAGGCCGCCGAAGAGGCCAAGACGGCAGCGGCGAACTGCAACACCGCGACTGAAAGCGCCGAAGCGGCAGAGAAGACGCGCGTGTCCAACGAGAACGCTCGGAAAACGGCTGAGACCGAGCGCGGCAACAACGAGACAACCCGCAAGAACAACGAGACGTCGCGCAAGAACGCCGAGACAACACGTCAAGACAACGAAACTGCGCGAAAGAATGCCGAAACCACGCGCCAGAACAACGAGACGAGCCGATCGAACGCCGAGATCGAACGCAAAAAAGGCCGAAAAGCCAGCGCCATGACGAGCATATCGCCGACCAACAGGCATCGAGCAACGCGACCTCTGCGGCGAACGGCGCGGCTTCGCGTGCGGACGCAGCGGCGAACCAGGCGTTGCAGATCGCCAACTCCGTGGCGCAAGGCAGCGCAGGAAGCTCGGACGTCGCGGAGCTGCGTGCCCAGAACGCGAAGCTCGCAACGCTTTTGGCGAACTCGACAGGTCAGTTCATATACATGGGCGGAACAGTCTACTGCCCGGCTTCAAAGGCATCGGCGAGCGGGGTGACCGTAACGTTCGGCTCAACATGCTCCGCAAGCGGCAACACCATCACATTGATTTAAGAAGGAAACGAAATGGCTCAAAGCTGAAAGATCCTCACAGTGGGCGGCACCAACTACGAGATGATAGACGACACCGCCCGCACCAACGCCACCACGGCGCTCAACAACGCCGAGTACAACCGACAGGGCCTGATCGGCAAGTACCCGGCGGCCAGTCGCTCGCAACGCTTCTCGCGGGCGAGGTCTCCGGCTCCGCCACCATCTACGACGCGCTGCACAAGCGCGTGCAGGCAGCGAACTTCAGCGGCATGCGCGTCGGCGACTACATCGACGTGCCGCTCGTGAGCGCGTCAAACGTGGCGGCCCAGCAGTCCGTGCGCTTCCTGCTTGCGCACTTCGACCCGTACTACCAGTGCGGCGACAGCGCCAAGGGCCACCACATCGCGTTCATCGCGTCCGCGCCCGTCGCCGTGGCCAAGACCGTCACCGGCGTGGCCAACGACAGCTACCTGATGTGGAACACCGCGAACACCAACCAGGGCACCGCAGACGTGAAGAACCCGTACCTGAACAGCAACCTCAAGGCGTGGGAGAAGCTGTTCGAGGCGTGCCTGCCCGAGGGGCTGACCAAGTACCTGCTCACCCAGCGCGTGCTGCTTGAGGAGCGTTACAGCGCGAGCGGCGCGCTCAGCGACTCCAACAGCTGGAGCTGGCAGGACATCGGCAAGGTGTGGTCGCCCTCCGAGATGGAGGTGTACGGCTGCCCAGTGTGGGGCACCAAGGGCTACAGCGTGGGCTTCGACTGCCAGTTCGACCTGTTCCGCGATACCGCGCACCGCTTGAACGGAAGTCGGTACTATTGGTGGCTGCGTTCCGTCAGGGGTGGCTCCTCGTCCAACGTGTGCTACGTCCACAACAGCGGCAATGCCCGACTGCTATTCGGCGACGATCACCTGGGTTCGCCCCCGCCCCGGCTTCCTCGTCGGCTAGCCAGCCGAGTGCTCTATACTTCTCTTTCGATGCGACCGCCTTGCGCGGTCGCATCCCCTGCCCGCGCAGCGGGCCGTTTTTTCGCCACTATTTCCGGGAGGTGCCATGAGCGGCGTCTACCAGCGAAACCGCGAGGTGTCCGAGTACAAGTTCTTCACGCAGGCCATCGCCATCCGCGTGGAGGTCAACAAGCTCATGGCCTCCTCGTCGGTCGTGCCGAAAGCCTACAGGCTGCTGAACGCAGTCCCCACGGTGGAGACCGCGCGCAGCATCGTATACAACGTCAACCGCGCCGACTGCTTCTACCCCAACAGTTCGTTCAACGCACTTGAGCGCAAGCGTTACCTGACGCTGGCGATAGCCGACTGCGAGCAGCTGATGCTCGACATGCAGTGCCTCATGGACATCGGCCTGCCCGTGAACGCCAACCGCTTCGAGGCGCTGGCGGGCATGGTCGAGGAGGAGATCAAACTGCTCAAGGGCGCGCGCAAGAACGTACGCGTCACCGGCAAGAAGACGACCGACGAGCGCATAGCCGAGGCCGAGGCCGAGCTAGAGCGCCTGCGTTCGTTATAATGGGCGGCGGTCCCGCCTTGTATATCGGTACAATTGGTGGCTGCGTTCCGTCATGGGTGGCTCCTCGTCCAACGTGTGCTACGTCAACAACAACGGCAATGCCAACTACAATTCGGCGACGAACACCTGGGTTCGCCCCCGCCCCGGATTCCCTTACTGCCAGACCGAGTAGGCCAGCGGGCCGAAAGCAGAGCGCGGAGAGGAAGGAAGGCGCGACCATCGGGCGCGAGCCCGTAAATACGCACCCCGCGAGGGTGGCCGGACGCTGCTTGCATGGCGCGGCGCTCCGTGGCTTCGCCGCGTTTCATGGCCATACCTCAAGCGGCTGTCAGAGCCACATTGCAAGCCGTGCGGGGTGCCTTCTATGAACTCGGAGCAAAGGCGGGCCGCACGCCGGAAGCGCCGCGAGGAGAAGCGCGCCAGGGCCAAGGCCGAGCGCGTCAAGGCGTGCACCCTTGAGACGGTGGCCGACCTCAACAGCCTGTGCAAGGCTTCCAAGCAGGCCGCGCGTGGCGTCATGTGGAAGGCCTCGACGCAGCGGTACATGAAGGACTACCTGCGAAACGCCGTGAAATCGCGCCAAGACCTTTTGGAGGGCCGCGACATATGCCGGGGTTTCATCCGCTTCGACCTGTGGGAGCGCGGCAAGCTGCGCCACATCAGTGCAGTGCACTTCCCCGAGCGCGTGGTGCAGAAGTCGCTGTCCCAGAACGCCCTCGTGCCCGCGATAGTCCCCACGCTCGTATCCGCGAACTCCGCCAACATCAAGGGGCGCGGCACCGACTACGCCCTTAAGCTGCTCAAGCGCCACCTGGCCGACCACTGGCGGCGGCATGGGCGCGAGGGCTACATACTGCTGGGCGACTTCTCCGACTACTTCGCGCGCATTGCCCACGAGCCGGTCAAGCGGCAGGTGGCCGACGCGCTGCTCGACCCGCGCGTGGTCGCCCTTGAGCACCGCCTGATAGACGCGCAGGGCGAGGTCGGCCTGGGCCTGGGCAGCGAGCCAAACCAGATATGCGCGGTGGCGCACCCCAACCGCATCGACCACTACGTGGCCGAGATGCTGCGCCCCGAGGCCTACGGGCGCTACATGGACGACTTCTACCTGATCCACGAGTCCAAGGAGTACCTGCAAGTGTGCCTTCTGCTGATAGAGCACGAGTGCGCGAAGCTCGGCATCGCGCTGAACCCGCGCAAGACCCGCGTGGTGAAGCTGACGCGCGGCTTCACGTGGCTGAAGAAGCGCATCTTCTACACCGAAACGGGCCGCATCGTCATGAAGCCGTGCCGCGACTCCATCACGCGCGAGCGACGCAAGCTGAAGAAGATGGCCCGCATGGTGGCCGAGGGGGTCATGACGCCCGAGCAGGTGCAGCAGAGCTACCAGAGCTGGCGCGGCGGCATGGCTCACTTGGACGCGCACCGCAGCGTGCTGGCCATGGACGCGCTGTACCGCAGCCTGTTCGAAAATCTCGCGGGGGGGGGTTGCTCAATGCAACCAAGCCCGAGAGACGATTCGGGCGGAACGCCCTCGCCATAGCGGAAGGGCGGCAACTCAAAACGGCGGCCTAGACGGGTCGAAAACGAAATAACCAAGACAGCGAAGGCGTGCTGCGGCGCGCCTTCTTTCTTCGCGCCCGCCCAAACGGCCAGGCAATCTCACGGCGCTAATACGATGGCGGCACATTCCCCGATAAGGAAGGAGTCCGCATGGACACTGAGGAAGACATGCCGCGCCCCGACGAGCTTCGAGACGGCACCCTGGCCGAGGTCAACGCCCTGCGCGACTTGCTGTCGCAGATCGGCGACCCAGATGCCGCGCACGACGCGGGCGTTATCGACGATGACCAGTATGTAGAGCGGAAGGCGCGAAAGCTCGCCTACACCTCCGCGCTCGCCGCCTACGCCAGCGGCGAGGTGCCCGACCTGCCCGCGCTGCTCGACCAAATGCGCGAGCAAGCATCGCAGCCGACGCAGACCGAAACAAACACCGCGAACATCGACTACCTGCTCATGACCGTGGGAGGTGACCAGTAATGGCTACGAAGAAAACCGTTGAGCATTCCAAGCACTTCGCGAAGGTCAAGAAGTACTACGACAAAGACCTTTGGAGCAAGGCGCGCGTCTACAAGGCTGTCGAGTGCAAATGGATCACCGCCGACGAGTACAAGGAAATCACCGGCGAGGAGTACACGGCCGAATAGGCGGAAGGAGGGCGCCCAGGATGGAAGTGCTCAAGCTTTTTGCGCCTTACGGACCGGCTTGGCTTGGCGGCGTGCTCCTGACGCTCGTTGCGTTCTACTTCGGGAGACAATTTCTTGAGGAGTACAAACGCCAAAACCAGCGGAAGGGCGAGCTCGACCTGAAGCGCGAGGAGCGCAAGCAGGCCGAAGTCGACGAGAGGGCGCAGCGCGACCGCGAGCGGTCCCAAATGGAGGGGCGCATCGCCGCCCAGATGGAGCGCAGCAACACCCTGATTGAAGGAATGAAAACGCTCATGGAGTCGGTTGTCGCGTCAAATGACGTCCTCCACGCGGACTTGGTCCACAGCCAGGCGCGTAGCCAGGGCATGGCCGAGAAGGTCGACCATATCTACGACCGAGTCGACCTCATGTACAACAAGGAGACAGGGAGATAAAGATGACTGATATACAGGCAGGACTCACGGTGCTGACCGTCCTCGTGGTGCCCTATATCGTGCAGGCTATCAAGACGAAGGCGATGACCGGCAATGTCGCCCGCTGGACGGCCATCGCAGTATCGGCGCTGTGCGGCGCATTGACGGCCATGGCCGGGGGTATGCCGACTGACCCCACGGCGTGGGTTACGTCCATCTTCGCCGCGGTAGGCGGCGTGCAGGTGGCATATGCAGCCTTCAAGGCGGTCGGCGTGACAGACAAGTGGCTCGACGCGCTGCTTGCCATGGGCACTCCGAAGAAGGACGACTAGGAATGGGCGGCAAGCGCCTCGTGCGCATCGCCGCCGCCATCTCGCTGCTTGCTTTGCTCGCCGCCTTCGCCGACGTGGCGCTTATAGCCTCTAACGTGCCGAAGGTGCCGAAGGAAGAGCCTTTGCCCGTCATCTACGACAAGCCGCTCGACAAGCCCGCCGAGGTGCCCGTCTACCTCCAAGCAGACGAGCGCTGGGGCGGGCTTTCGTATGCGGGCGAAGACCTGGCTGCTGCCGGCTGCGGCCTCACGTGCGCGGCCATGGCGTGGGAATGGCTCTACGGACAGGCATGCACGCCGGCGCAGATGCTGGTCTTCGTTGGCGAATCGTGCCTCACGGACGGCGTGAACGACATGGAAAAGTTCTGCCGTTGGATGAACGCGAACGACCAGGCTTTGGGCTACACGCCTATCCACGACAACGCCGATGACGCCTTGGACGAGGCGGCTGGCGGCTGGATGGTGTTTTGCAGCCTAACTGGCCAGCTCCGCGAAGGCGGCAAGAACTACGGCGGGCACATCGTCCTGCTTTGCGGATGGGACGGCGAGGCGGCGACCTTCCACGACCCCTACGAGGGCGTGGTGCGGCTGAGCCGCGAGCAGTACGAACAAGTTGATTGGGCTTATTTCATAGCGATAGGGAGCGCTGAATAGAATGAACGGAATAGACATCAGCAATTGGCAGAACGGCATCAACCTCGCGGCTGTCCCGTTCGACTTCGTTATCTGCAAGGTACCGAGGGCACGCGCTACGTGTCGCCCGACTGCGACCGCCAAATCCAGCAGGCGATCGGTCTTGGCAAGCTCGTCGGCGTGTACCACTACGTCAACGGAGGTGATGCCGAGGCGGAGGCCGAGTACTTCTATGAGCGCTGCAAGGGCTACGTCGGCAAGGCCGCGTTCTTCATCGACTGGGAGGAGCGGGGCAACAAGGCATGGGGCGACACGTCCTACCTCAAGGCCATGGCAGAGCGTTTGGCCGAGCTTCTTGGCGTGAGCGTGGATCGCATCGGTATCTACGCATCCAAGAGCGTGTTCCCGTGGGGCCTCACCGATGCTAAGACGTGGGTGGCGCAGTACGCCGACATGAATCCCACTGGCTACCAGGACGCGCCGTGGCACGAGGGCGCTTACGATTGCGCCATCCGCCAGTACTCCTCTTGCGGGCGCTTGGACGGCTGGGCGGGCAACCTCGACATCAACAAGTGCTATATCTCCCGCGCGGAGTGGGAGGCCATGGTGGGCGGCTCCAACGGCAATCCCGACTCGCTTATCCACGGCATCGACGAGACGCCTGCGGCAGACCTCGCGGCGAAGGTGCTCGCTGGCGAGCTCGGAGACGGCGACGACCGCAAGCACGCGCTGGGCGACCGCTACCAGGAGGTGCAGTCGCTCGTGAACCACATTCTCACGGCATCCGCCGAGGATCTGGCCGCTGAGACCTGGGCGGGCGATTACGGCAACGGCAGCCGCCGCAAGGCTGTTTTGGGGCCGCGCTACGACGAGGTTATGGCGGTCATCAACGGGCGGGCCGAAACCGAGCAGGGTGTACGTGGTGCAAAGCGGCGACACCCTTTCCGGAATCGCCTCAAAGTACGGCACGACCTATCAGAATCTCGCCGCCAAGAACGGCATCTCAAACCCGAATCTGATCTATCCCGGCATGCGCCTGGTTGTTTCCTAGGCCGCTCGTGG
>VOFG01000909.1_pt1 | contig 41367 bp, 83 predicted proteins | sample 5384171 | NCBI WGS metagenome assembly VOFG01 (sample SAMN12384726, study PRJNA508395) | human gut metagenome | isolation source: healthy gut F | host: Homo sapiens
TGGCTTTTGATCAGCGCTTCCAGTTTACGGTCATTCAGCAAAAACTCTGCCGTAGCTCCCGAGCCAGTTTTCTTAGCCCCTTAAAACCTTTCTTAATCGCCTGAAGTATACGCCTTTCCTGCTGCATACCGCCTTTTGACCGTGACATCCGGATCAGACTGTCAATCTGGTCATTAATACTTTTAAACTGCTTACTGTATTTCTGCTGGTTACGGACTTTGTACTTTTCCAGGGCTTTTTCAGCTGCTCTGTCTGCCACATGGACCAGTTATAACCCTCTTTGGTTTCCTCTGCCCTGATGCCGGTCCATATTCCGGATCATAGAAGCTATCAGCTCATCCTCTATCTTCTGAAAAGCTGCAGCAAGATCATATTCATTCTTCCTTGGCATCAGTATTCACCCGTTTCTGAATATTAGCTGCAATCCTTGCACAGCGCTTTCTGTTTATGCAACGGATATTATTCTGGCAGTTGGGTGCTCTCATAACGCAGCTATACTCAATCTTCTCTATTTCCGGTTCAAAATCTGGACAGTATGCGCAAAAGTCCTGCAATAGTAAAGGTAAATCCCGGAATATCCATACTACTTCTCCTGTTCGCATATACCTTATAACCTTGAGCCTTAAAGTTACGGGTAAGATTTTTCTGAGTCATGCTGCTACAACGGTCCACCCCTTAATTCTGCATAACCTTTTTCTCAATCGCATATATTCCAAAAGGTACCTGCTCACTGACTACCTGCAGCAGCCCCCTGGTACTCCTTTCGGCTCATCAGTATATTCGGTTCATTACCTTGACCTGCATTCCCATCACCTCCCAAGATCAACGTCAAAAACCGGCAGCCATATTGACTCCCCGGTTCTTCTACTTCTGCAATACCCTGTTCTGCTTTCAGACGTGCTACCTCTTCTTCCTTTTCTCTTCGGTCAGGTATCTCCATAAAGTTCTGATCGACAGATGTTTCCAGGCTCATGATCCCATATTGCTTAGCTTTCCTACAGTATCAACCGTTGTGCTAAAGTCTGGTGATGCATATTCGCCAAACTTTACCGTTGGTTCATAATCCCCGGTGTCCTGTTGTTATAACGTCATTACACTGCATGATCTTTTTGCCAGTTGGGAAGCGTTTCATTCAAGGCATCTACGATTTTATTTCTGACATGCAGCGTTACCTTTTTCCTTTTCACGCTGACTTTCTGCATTGTCCGTTTTCTTCAAGTCAATTCCAAGAGTAGACGGAGACATAATAATCCCTGAAAGAACCATATCAATGGAAACTTGCGTAGCTGTTTACATATGCTTCATAAAATCTGTGGCTGGGAAACTTCTACCTGATGACTCGCACCTCCGACATGTTATCCGATTGCGATAAAATCATTATCGAATGGATTAGCCGGAAGCAATTCGCCTGTAGTTTCATCCCGTGGTATCAGGTTTTCTGGAATATAGCGCTTAATACGTCCCATACGGATTGCATCGACCCACTGGCTTATTACCTCATCCAGGCCGTCAATTACGTCTGTCTTGCTATCAAACAGCGCCTTCCGCCCTGCTTTCATATTTCACGGAAGAAAAGATGATCAACGGGGCTGCAAGCATTATGTCTCCTGGCACACCAACATCAAACAGATGTGCTGTTTCTGGCAGCCTTTAACTCCCGTTTCTTTCCCTGCATCATCGTACAATTTGTATATGATATATCCATTGCCATATGCCTCTTCCAGCCGAAAATTTTATTTCCCGTCTTTATAGTCAGTATAAAATTTGATCTCTTTAAGCCGCGAATGAACATATACAAAATCTACATTTTCAGCATCATAAAATTCTACGATCGGATACTTACTGCATTCGTCTGCCGTTATTTTAAACGCCCCGTCACCTGAAGCCAAAGCTCCTGCAATGCCTTCTCCGATTTCGTCATTTAATCTTTCTTTCTGGAAAATCTTATCCCAGAGTTCTTCTAAACCTTCCTGGTCATCTCCAAAAGAAATACTATTCATATCTGCCAAAACAATATCTTTATATCGATCAATAACTACGGCCACAATACCGCTATGCATTTTTTCTGACACTTCCCTGAGCTTTTTGCCCAGAAACGCGCTTTTTCTACACTCCAGCGTGCAGTTTTCTGAAAGTATTGCTCAATCTCTGCAGAATCTCCACGATACCAACAATTTATTCCGGATCACATTAGCCTGAAAGGTATGGCCCAACGATCACCACCTCCCTGTCCTGCCTTGTATCTATCCGGAACAGCTTTTTAACAAAATTCTGAATCAGTTCATTTCTTATCATCCTCTATAAATCTTACTCTGGTACGGAATCCATGCATATTGTACGGAATTGACCATATGATCATGACCGTCTTCCGGTGTTATCCTTATCTTCTTGCCAGCTATATGCTTTTAATTCATGTATATAATTTGGACAAGTATCAAGCACATGAAGCACGGATCGTTATCTTCTTTCATAAGCTAACCAGCCAAGCTGCATATTGATACGGTCTATGATCCATTTTTGTAGGCATCATTCAACAGTTATAAATGTAGCCATTCTGCGTTTGTATTTATTCCCACTCCGTCATCGTTGCCTGATCAGCGTTATCATACGGAAGGCATTCCGAGCTAGTCCCCATTCTTTTCGATTCCGATCCATGAAAGCAACAATGTTTACTACCGTATCAGAAGGTGCAAGCGGTTTTTCCAGCTCTGCATTGCTGTATACCTTTTCATCTAATACAATGCATCTGCCTTTATTGGTGATGCCGATAAAAATGCTATTGTATCTGGGGACTTCTGGGAGTAGGATGTATCAATCCCCGCTGAAAAGTACATGAAAAATTCCTGCTTTTTTAGGTCCTGTTGATGCCTGAACGAATTGTTTTGCCCATTCTTTTGGATTTTACATGCACCTTCCTGTTAAAATTTGAGAACACCAGACCAGTTGCCTTACCCGCGCAGCCCCTGGATCTTATTCTTCCAGATCTTCGTGCCTTTCGGTGTATTAGCCAGGATCTTGTCCAGCTTTTTTCTTTTAGGCAGGCCCAGATTATGGGCAAAAGAAAAGAACCAATGCACCAGCCGTGCTTTGGCTCTTCTTTCAATTCATCTTTGATTTCTGTGGTGTTTCCTCTTCCCACTCTGGCAGAGGCCGGGGCAGTTGATGTACTCTTTATACACCGGCAATGACGGATCATCTGGATTAAGCGTAGCCATAAGATAATCACAACGCATAGCCGCCTCTCGTACAAAGTCTATATCAGCTGTGTTGATCTCATCGATATACAGGCAGCCATACTGACCACCCAGGGCCTTCTGCCATTTCTTCTTATCGCCATAGCCCATCACGTATATGACTTTATCACCACCGGAAGTATGGAACAGGATATGGGGGGATCTTATCGTCCTTTAGTCCCGTTGCCGTTGTACTCAACGAGGACACCAAAATCATCCATGATGCCAAGATCTTTGTTGATGATGTTCTTCTCAGCGGTACCGGTATCCTTGGCTGCTATGATGTGCAGCTTCTTGGGAGACTCTGCCACTTTCAGCATGAACTTAAACAGCCCTACTGTGGTTTTTTCCGGCCGCTGTTGTCCCTTCCAGGAACTCTACCGGCGCATCACATCTGAGAAAGGCTTTGTATTTATCTGATAACAACAAACGTTCTGCACTCACTATCCACCACCACGCATCTGCCGGATCAGGTCATCCAGCTTAGTCTGCTCTGCTTCCAATCCTGTAACTTCCAGCTTATCCTTAAACATGCCAAGATGCCGTCCCAGAAGCTCCAGAGCCTTTTTCTTTATCATTCAGTTTGAGTTCTATACCGTTCTTTCCTTCTTTGATTCCGGCAATAGCTTGATCGATTCTCTGATAGCTTACTGGTGTCCGTCAGGATCACGTTTCCATGAGAGATCTGTACAAAGTCTGTAGCCTTGGCAAAGGCAATGGCTGCCAGTTCCTCAATCACCCTGTCCTGAGTAACCTCCGTGCGTTTCTGGCGCTCCTGCATGCGTTCTGAGATATAAGCCGCAACCTTAGCATTTCTTAGCAATCGACTTGCATTAGCCGCTGCTATATCATCATTCTTCACTCTTGGATAAGCGATCTTGTAAGCCCTCGTGGCATTCAAATCAATTAAATATTCATCTGCAAAAATCTTCTGTTTTTTGTCATTTTGGGCTCACCTCGCTTTCGTCGGTTTTAGGTATAGAAAAAAGGAGCCACGCTGGGTGACTCCGTCATCTGTATTTCTATATTTTTGTATAAAAATTATCGAAAACAAAAAGAAGAGACTAATTATCAAAAAGAAAACAATGTAGAAAAATGAAAAACAATGTAATCATCAACATTTTACCTGAAAAATCATTAAGGCAAATAACAAATATTCCAAATGCAGTTGCTCCCAATAATACTATTGATGTTACAGCGTATGATAACATAATTGTTTTCATATGACCTGAATCACTCAATAATTTTAAAAACGGGCTATTTCCTATTGCTAATATTATAGATAACGCCGTCACTATGAAACCCAACAATGTTCCCCATATCCCTAATAGAGATTTTATAATCTCTATCCATACATTACTTTCTATTAAATATCCCTTATTGATTAATATTTTAGAAATCACACCACAAATTAATGCCGGGAGAAGAATTGTTGTACCGAAAATTATTCCTATATCAATTTTCTTCATGTTATTCCCTCCCTTACATATTAATTTGGTTTAACTGTTCCTTCATAATAATCAACTATAATTTCATATGCCTTTTGTGAATCTATAGTTTTCTTAATTGAACGAACGAATTCTTTTGTTGTTACTAATTTATCTTCAAGTAAATTAATGCAGTCCTTCATAATAGAGCCTTGGCTTACTTCAAAGCTTTTTATAAAATCCCGATTATCTTTTATAAATTCTTCCATCTCATCTATCGGAATAGGACTATCAAAACCTCTTTTTCTTTTTGTTTTCTTCTTTTTAGAGTAATTTCGTATGTATCAACTTCCGCCGGAACGCCTCCTGCTGCAATACAAAAAACAGATTTTTTCTTTGCCAACTCTGCCAACATTTCTTCACTGTTTTGCACTACTAATTTAAAAAGGCTAAAAGTTTCTCCTTCAGCTAATTTTTTTATAGCATCTCCATTTAAGCGATCTTACATGATACATAATCAATTTTATTGTACACTCTTGGTAAATACCACCTAATAGCCGTGGCTCTTGCGCCATTAAAATTGAATTCTGCCCCCATTATTCCACTTTCCGGAAATATAACACAATGAGTAACTTCTGCTAATGTGAAATCTGTATTTAAATAATCTGTTATCAAAGAAAGCTGCCCATTTGTTTCAATAAAAGGCATGGCATCAGCCCTACACCATACTAGTCTGAACTTGATAGGCTTTTCTCGCTCCAGTTCATCAACTATGATGTATAGTTTATCTCCCCCTTCCATATCAGCTATCAACTTTGCTCCATCATCTTTTTCTTCAGATTCTTGCAATTTTTTCAAATATTCAAAAATTGCATAATATTCTTCTTTTGGTGCTTCACTCTCAATAAAGTAGCTTTATTGAAATTATCTTTTGATGTTTCATAAGATTTAAATCATAATAGTAAAAACTTCTTTTTATAGATTTTGTCATTGTGCCCTCTCAATTCGACATTTTTTTTTACATTATAACACATACCAAATTGGAAATACATAACAAGGCTCTATTTATTGTATCTATACAATAGAACATACGTTCGATTTTGTCAATATTAATATGACAAAAAGACACCCTTTCTCAAGGATGCCTTTCATGCTACCTGGAATGTCCGGGTGGAGATCCCTAAACCAGGCAAATCGGAACGGAAGGGTTCGAACCTTCGCTTAGGACACAAGCCATTGCTCTACCTACTGAGCTACGTTCAAGGGGAAACAGCAAGCTTTCACCTGCTGCCTGGTGGGGGTTTAACGTAAGCCGCCGGCCGTATGCCTTTGGCTTCATGGTACACTATAACATTTTGAAAACGAAAAATGTGAAAAATACGAAATAACTTATTTTTCTTTCATGAAATTCGTATATTCCATTCTCACACCGTCTGCTGTAACTTTTTCTCCCCATTCTCACCGCCACTTCACTCCAGGTAAGCTCTTCAAAGATCTTATACCTGATAATCCGCTGCATTCTCTGCGGTATCGTGTTCAGCCATGCCTCCACATCATGCTTGATCCGTTCCGCAGTCTGCAACCGCTCTTTCAGGATCTCTTCCAGCCGGTCCAGCTCATCAGGATCCTTTACTACAGGATATGCCAGACCTTCGATATGAAACGTCTGTGGTGTGTAAGGGAACTCATGCGAAGACCCTTTCACTGCATCCTGCTCAATCCTCTTCTGGCTTTTTAAGCTTCAAGATCTCTTTTTGTATCTTCCACCTGGGCACATGCATCTATGTACTGCACCAATATCTGCTTGTCCAACGGTATCACCTCCCATTCTGCTTATCGTCTTTTACCTCATACCTTACCCCCGTACTTTTCGTAGGTTTCCTTGCAGTATTTCCTGATATCTGCGTTCTCATCATCGCAGATCCTGTTTACTTCCTTCACAACAGCCTCAGAGAACTGGAGGAGCTTGGAGCGATGGTCATTCTCATCCCGCACTTCCTTCCAGTGGAATTTCTCACACAGGATCCGGGCTGGTACCGATAACAGAAGACCAAGGACTTTCTTCATGCGCTCCTCTTCTGTTTCCCCGGATACGGCTTCCGTACGCTTCTTCCACTCTTCGTCAATGACTTTGTCCAGGTATTGCTTCTGTTCCTGGACTGCCTGACGTTGACCTTCGATCTGGGCTGCTGTATATTGATATACCGCCTGCTTGCATCCTGTCAGCTTTTCCAGGCGCCGTCTCTCTGCCCTAGTCATTTATCTTACCCCGCAGCTCCGGATCCGGGCAGAGGCTTGTCCCCGCATAAGCTGGCATCCTGGCTGACCAGGTTGTAGGCTTCGGCCGTTAATGATCGCATGGTCTGATGCGGCTATGGCACTTTTTCTTTGCAGCTGATTTGCCTTTCTCTGGGCCTCTGACTTTACTAATCCCATTCTTTATGTCCTCTCCTTCTTACGCATGGCAGCTATCACGTATTCCACGTTGGGATTTACTCGTTTCCACATTACGATAGTCTCCTACAATTTACGCACTGCTTTCGCTCTCTTTTTAAAGCGTTCTAGTTTCTCTTGCATTTGCTTAAAATCAACTCCCAGTCCCATTTCTCCCGCACATTGAACTACGTCGGTATACTCTTCTATAACAGCCGCACAAGCCTCTGGTAACGTTACTGGGTAGGATTATCATCGCGTAAAATCCGTGCCGCTTTTAATGCTGCCTGTGCAAGTTCAGCCGACTCTTCTGCCAGTTGCTCCAGCATCGCTGCACTTCCAATTGCTTCAATCATCATTTTATATACCATCCTCTAAATTTCAGTTTTCTGTTTTATCAGCATCAATATATGGATCCACTTTATATACATCGCCCTCAAAATTCCACATTTGAATTTCTTTGCAAACAGCACCACACTTTCGGCACTTCACTAGATCTATCCACATCTGATCACCTGATGTATTTCATCAATCCATTCTATTTCGGCCGGTTTCTCACTAATAGATTTTATAATGATGCTTCCACACTTTCCGCATGTCATACAGCGTATTTTCCCTTTTCCGTATCGAATAAGATTATACGCTGCGTATAAGCGATCTTTTAAATTTGGATATTTTCGTCCCATAATTTCTCCTAAATCTTAATTTACCGCCATATAAATAAATGGCAAAAACAGAAACCACATAATATCATCTACTGTCCTCAGCTGGATTTCGCCGTACAGTAACAGCTCTAATCCCATCCAGACCAAGGCTAGGACTATCCAAATATATACTGCCTTTAATGTCCTATCCATTGACCTGTCCTTTCTTGGCTGACATCATGCTCTTATTCGCCGGATTTTCCAGTTCAATCTGTATCCCCTGCTTCTGCGGCTCTTTTACTCCTGTCATGCATTCTCTGATGTATCTATGCGGCACATCACATCCAACCGCATTCATGGCTATTTCATACTGCGTAGCCTGTTTCATCAGTTTATAAAAATCTGAAAACTTCACCTGCACTCTATCCTCTGCGCCAAACGTATCTGCTAATCCCATTTCATTTTCCTCCGTATCTTAATTTTCTTCCACCTCTGCCCTGTATGGCTCAGGCAACGACATCCATGCATTCACAAACATATCCTGACTAACAAGTGATTCTGTCTCATCACCAATAAACCATGCTCTGCCCTCTTCGTCCTCGTCATATCTTCCAATGGCTGGGACTGAGAAGTTGGAAAATGAAATTAATACATATTCCCCAAGTTCTGGCAGCCGTTCCTCCACCGGGATCCATCTGTGCTTCTTCTCTTCTGCATTCAGCTTTTGCACCAGTTTTACAGCTTCATTCTGGGTAAAGTCATTCAGACGTTCTACGTCATCTGAGTTGCAGCCCGTATCCTCATAGTCCTTAAGCTTACATAGCGCACCATACAACTTCTGTGCTACAGCCTTGGTAATAACCTTTCCTTCCCGCAGCTGTCCCCATTCAAGCCCTTTTAAGAACCAATGTCCCAAGTCATCCTTTTCTGTTAATCGCATTATGACTAATCCTCCTCTTTTACCGTTCTGTAGCATTTCTTTGCTACATCCCACTCAGTTTTTTATAGCAGTTCCACAATCAATGCACTTAACATCAATTTTACATATCAAAATGCTCATCTGGCCCTTACAGTTTCCACCGATTGTGGTCGGGTCCCAACCGACACCGATATAATCCAGGACTTTCGCCCAACCGTATTCTTTTCCTTCTGCATCTTTACAAAGATGAAACATTAGATAGTCCCATTCCTTTGGATTGCTCTTATACAGCATGTCAAACCGGTGTGGCCGCTTTTCCATGTGGATTCCAAACCCGCACATGCTGCAACCGGTCCGCTGAGCTTTTGTGGTATAGAGGGTACCATCCGGCTGTCGTTCTATGGTTCCGTAAATTTCCGGAATAATACTGTCTGGCATTACAAAACATTCAGCAATCTTTCCAACTGTTAATAACTTCTGACGGTATTTTTTCTTTCAGACCGTCCTTCCAGAGCTTGTCCATCTCTAATGCCAACGTCAAAATGTCCTGCCGGCCGAAGATTGCAAATGGTGCTGACCTGATCGTAGACGCTCCAAAATAATTGCAGCCATTCATTCTCAGACTTTTTGCCCCTACGACCACCCTCTGATGCCATAAGTCCCAGATAAGGTACGCTGTTATGTTCTTTTCCCCAGTCATCACAATTTTTTTCTTTGAGGTAATAACAACACTTGGAAGATACCAAAAGTCCGGTTTCCGGAAGTCGCAGCCCTCTGTTTCATTTTCATAACCGCCAAACAGCTCTAACCAGCGCTGTTTCAATTGCATCTTTGAATTTTTTCTGCCAGCCTCCATAAGCTCCCGTCTCACCAGTGATAATCGCATGGCGAACCGTTTTATTCTTTTCAGACGGATTCTGCAACAGTTCTATTTTGGCAGCAACTTCTTTCGATATGACCGGAAAGCCAAACTCCTGTATTACTTTTTGCTTTTGTCCAGAAGCTACCATCTTTCCGCTTTAACGGCGGAACATTGATAATCCCAAGTGCTTTATGTACTCTCTGAATAGATTTATCTTCCAGAGATGATGCACTAACTCCCGGTGCATCAATACCGCAAATCTCATGCAAAACAAATACAGTACAATGCTATCCAGTCCGCCAACTGATACGTGATAATTGAGTTCCCGCCCATCACATTCCCTCGGCGAATTCCTCTGCACGGATCATGCATATCGCCTTTTAAATTCATACGGCTCTTTTTTCTTTTTGCGATAAAATAAGCAATCTTATTTTTTCGTTCCTAACCGCTGCATCCGTTCCTGTACTGATTCCATTTCTTTCCTTCCTTACGCACTCCTTATGCATGTACAATACCGTCCCTCTCTTTGTCCCTGATCCACTCTGCATCCCCATTGATCACCTTCTGGCAGATGCAGCAGACCGGTACAGATATCTTTTGCTGTTATTCATTTTTCCCCTTTCCTGCTCCTGGCTTCCAGCTGATCCAACAGATCCTGTATCTGGTGGACTATCAGCGGACAGGAATGATATCGTTCCATCAGGAACCGGGCCTGCTTTACGATCTCATCCCATTCCTCTGACTGCCAGGATGGTACTGCTTTGCTGTAGCGCTTCCAGAATCCATTGTATACGTCATAATAAATCCCTTTGACCTGCTGGTCTGAAAGGATCGCCCACATCATCCAGTGTCATATCTCCTCTATCCTCACATAGATGCTGGGATCTCTGCCCAGAACTTCTCTGCCATCTCTGCAACTACCGGGGCATCATCTTTCCAAAATCCGCAAGCTGTCATGCAGTCTTTTAAAAGTTTCTGGAGATTGTCTGTATCTGGCTTTGTGATCCGGTATTCACCGTCTGCATGTTTCCCCTTAGGGAAGCACCATTTGACCATCAAACGTACTCCCCGATCAAATGGCTGCTCCGGTCTGTGTCCGGCCAGATGCCCCATCAGTTTCTGCCTGGCAGCTTTCAGATCTGCCGGTTCGTAAAAAACAGGCTTGCCTTTTACCACATGTACCTGCTTCTCCTGGTGTGTCACTGTCGGTGGCACCATTGCCATAAAAAATTCCATCTTGTTTTTCCTTTCCGGGTCATCTAGGTTTGGTGCCCTCTGTGTCTGTGGGGTGGGTGGGCGTCGTGCTTGAGCTTCCGCACGACTACCTACCCCCCATAAGAGGGGTGCGCTACACCACTATACGTATAGGTCCGGCGCACCTTTTGGCGCACCTGCGCATGACTGCACTAGACTGCGCCGTTTTTCTGGTCTGGCGCACCCTGTTTTTCCTTTCTTCTGATATACATTTTGTTATCATCTCCCTGATATTTTTCATAATGATCTGCCAGATCTTTTTCCTTTTATTGCTGTCCCCTAACCATGAAAGCAGGGTCCTTGATGATGTATCAAGCTTATCTGCAAGCTCCTGGGCAAGCACCTCACGGCCCTCAAATTCAATGTTGGCAAACTCTACTTCAAAGGAACTGAGCTTTTTTCCCTTCGCTTTTTTGAGCCAGTTCTTTTCTCTTTTCCGCTGCCTTTTGCCAAAGCGGTTTCTCCGTCTCTGGCTCAATATCACTCAAGATCCCTACCCTGATCAATGGTATGGACCGGATAATTGAACCAAGCATTGACTGCCGGAAACTTCGGGAACTCTCTTAAAGTGCCTTCAATACGCCACGCTGTAACACTCCTGGCCCTTATCCTGGCTGCTTCCACCATCTTCTGAAGGTTTGCCCACTGCCACACATCCAGCTTGTTTTCGCAGTAATTGAGCATCTGGTAACTGCTGCAAAGATCATCCTGGGACAGGTCGTCATCCCATTTAAAATGGGAATCCAGGTACTGTTTGCATGCTTCACATACAGCCTTATTCTCTTCCTGTTTCAGGGCATCTTCGGACATGTCCAGCTCGATCATATCCAACATTGCATCGGATCACGGGCAAATACACCGGAACCGGATGCACGGTCCATGGACTTCTTGCTGCCCTGGCTGCCTTTTGAATGGTGGTGGCAGTAGATCACGGCCACGCCCAGTTCCGTGCAGACCTTATCGAACTGATTACAGAAATTGGACATCTGGTCTGCACTGTTCTCATCACCTGTGATGACCTTGTAGATCGGATCGATGATGATGGCAATGTAATTCTTCTTGGAAGCCCTGCGGATGAGCATGGGCGCCAGTTTATCCATGGGCCGGGACTTGCCTCTTAAATTCCATATATCAATGTTATCCAGGTGTTCCGGACGGATCCCCATCGCCTGGTAAACATCCTGAAACGGTGCAGGCAGCTTGCCCTGTCAGTTCCAGGTTCACATACATCACACGCCCCTGTGAACACTGCCAGGACAGCCATTTACGGCCTTCTGCAATGGCAATGCACATTTCTATCTGTAAAAAGGATTTACCCGCCTTAGAGGGGCCCTGCGATCAGCATCTTATGTCCCCTGGCGCAGCACCCCTTCGATCGGACACGGGGCCAGTTCCGGCAGGTTGTCCCATACATCTTCCGGGCTTTCCGGATCCGGCAGGTCATCATTGACTGACTCGATCCATTCCTTCCATTCAGCCCAGCTTTCCTTTCCGATGTTGGTGTCGATCAGGAACTGCTTATTCTCTCCACGCAGCACACCCGGCATACGGGACAGTCTGGACGGGTTCCGGTTCTGATGGTCGATCTCCAGACCGTTCTTGCGGCAGATATCATAGAGATAGTCCACACGCTTGCGGTATTCCCCATAGTCTGCGGCATCTACTTTTACAATGGCATGGAGGCTCTTCTTTCCGGAATGGACCAGGCATGCCACAGGAAGTTCCAGTTCCCCGGATCAGCGCATGCTGCTTGTCGATCTCCATGCTGTCTGACTCTACCAGGGGCATAACGGAAGTCTGTCACGTTGTCGTTCCTTTCCCTTTCCATCCAGCGGGTTAAAACGGATCCAGGCACCAGCCTGAGGATCATAATCCCCAGGACACTGCCGATATCACCGCCACAGGCAGAAAGTGCTTCTATCAGCTGTCCCTGCAGTGCGGTCAAAGGATCCCTTATCTGCAGGGAGCCATTTATCATCCTTCTGCCAGCTCTTTACCACATAGCCTACATTCTCCCCCCTGCTTCAAACAGGGTCTCCAGATACCGGATCAGTTCCTTGGCGGGGTCAAATCGGGCCGGTTCCCGTACCTCTTTTCCTTCCACCCAGTTCCGGTCAATGAACACTCCTTCCTCACTGGAAATGGTATCTTCCCAGCCCAGGGCATGCCCGGATCGTAGGGCGGCGTCCACCCCTGTTCCCCTGGCATACTGGACGATCGTCCCACCGGTCACGGGGAGCCATTTCCCTTAAATCCTTCCATTTTTTCTGGCATTCCCAGGATGATACCTGCCGGGATCTATCCGGCTCCAGTTGTCCCCACATCCACGCTGTATCCTTCCAGGTCCAGGGCCATGCCGATATTCAGCCACTGCTGGTAATCCAGTTCAGCCGGCTCTATATGATCTAAGACCTCAACATGTCATACTGGCTTCTTTCCATTTCCTGCTTACTCCTTAATTTTCAGGTACATAATTTCTTGGGTCCACACCTCTTGGGGCTCCTCTCCAGCCGCACGCGCAGCGATCCGGTCGATCATGTTCTTTCCTGCCTCAAACGTCCATGTCCCTACATGCTGGAAACCATATTTTTCCGGGCACCGGATCTACATTTTCAGGTGTGGTAAGCCCTTCCTCCTGCCGTTTATGCAGGCGGTCCAGGATCGGTTTGCCTTTCCTGCATTGTCGATCTCATCCGGAAGGATCCCTCTTTTTCCAGCTCCTGTTTCTGTTTATCAGAAGGCGGTGCCATCTCCCAGCCAAAGCCGGGACATAACCGGACAGGTCTTCCGCCTGTATGCTCATCTCAAACTGTAATGGATCACCAGTTTCTTCTTTCTGGTACGCATCTCCTGGAGCTGTTTTGCCGAGGGATTCTTCCCTTTCTGCGATCACATCTTCCGATGCTTTTCTCTCAGCCTCTTCCAGATCCATAGGGCATCCGGCTGTTCCTTCCAGGTTCTCCGTCATCTTTCGGGCTACTTCCTTCTTCTCACAGATCAGGTCCGCCGGATGGCAGAGTTCATGGCGTTCTGTATGCCAGAGGAAATCCAAGAGCAATAGATGGCTCTTTTCCTTCACACAGTCTGGTCCCGCGTCCTACCATCTGGCTGTAAAGGCTGCGCCTTTGTTGGACGCAGCACGATCGCACAATCAACGGACGGGCAGTCCCAGCCTTCCGTCAGCAGCATGGAATTGCACAGGACGTTGTATTCTCCTTTATCAAAGGCTTCCGGGACTTCTGCGCGGTCTTTTGCTCTCACCATTGACTTCCGCAGCTTTAAATCCCTTTTCATTCAGGATCTCTTTGAACTTCTGGCTGGTCTTTACCAGTGGAAGGAACACGACCGTCTTTCGGTCCCTGCAGTATTTCATCATCTCGTCCGCGATCTGGTGCAGAGATACGGATCCAGGGCTGTTGCAATGTCACCGGCTTTAAAATCACCGGACTGGATGGATACCCCGGACGAATCCAGCTGCAGCGGGATCGTCATGGCCTTGTCGGGGATAGATAACCCTCCCGGATCGCTTTCGGAAGGGTATATTCATAAGCCAGGCTCTCAAAAAATTCTCCCCAGGTTACGCATATCGCCACGGTCAGGCGTTGCAGTCACTCCCCAGTACTTTTGCAGACGGGAAATGCTGCAGCACCTTCTGGTATCCGTCTGATATGCAGTGATGGGCCTCATCAATGATGATCACATTGAAATAATTCTCTGAAAACTGGGACAGGCGTTTTTCACGCTGCATGGACTGTACAGAGCCTACTGTGATCGGAACCAGCTCCCCCAGACAGGTCTGCTCTGCTTTTTCTGTCGCACATCCCAGGTTCGTGCTCTTCTTGATCTTATCCGCAGCCTGTTCCAGGAGCTCGCCCCGGTGCGCCAGGATCAGTACCCTGTATCCTTGACGCACACAGTCTTCTGCGACTTTTGCAAACACGATAGTCTTTCCGCAGCCGGTCGGCAGTACCAAAAAGGGTCTTCAATGTACCCTTATCCCACTGCTCAAATACGGCTGCTTTCGCTTCTGCCTGATACGGTCTCAATTCCATTTAGAACACACCCGCCTTAAACTGCTTTGGTTCATACTCCAGATAACGGCGGCTGACACGGTTATTCCTGCGCTTATTGCCGTTCTTGTCCACATATTCATTGATCATGACTTCCACCTTGCCGGTAGAGAGCATGGCACTTCATTCCAGTTAGGCCCGCAGTGCTTCCCCTTTCTTCTTCTGTCCAATGCATAAGAAGAACTGGCTCAGTCTCCACTCTGCCTTTGAGTTCAGGTACAGGCTGTCAAATACATGGTGTTCCTTGCCGTCCTTATCCTCGATCAGAAGGTCCAGGTTCGCCATGTTACAGGGTGCCATCTTCTCGCTTCCTCCGAAATGGGCGCGTTCCATGGATGCCACTGTAAATTCATAAGTCCCTTCCGGAAGGGGCTCAAACTCAGTCCCTTCATTCTCGATCGCATCATCCCAGCCGATCTCTTTTCCTAAATCTGCCATTTCTTTCATCCTCCTCATTAATTAAATACTAAAGAATCCTTTTCTTTCATTTCCCTGATCGCCGCATACACCTGGTCCCAGGCACCTACCAGAACGCCGTCCACAAAGCCCGGATTGACCTCTTCATACATGTAAAGGGGCGTATCCACCGGTACATATCCTTGGCTTCACATACGTTCTGTATATCCCATTCGCACACATCATTGGCGATCATCAGGTCCTGCAGTCTCTTTGGGAGACGTGGATCCAGTGCCGATCTTCCATCCGGCTTTACATCCCTTTGCTGCCCTCCACAGGCGCAATGCCTTTCTTTTCTTCTGCAGGTTTTCATTGCCCTTGTTACTACTGGCTGCTCCGGATGTTTTACCGTTTCTACCGGTCTGACAGGTGGTGCTGGCTGTGTCTCCTGTATAGGGCCTGGCTGTTTTACCTCCTGCCTCTCCTCTGCCCGGGCTGCTCCCGGTTCCAGGATCTGCCGGATGCTCATATGTAAAGGCACTTCATCCGGAAGGCTGTAGCGGTTCTTTGCGTCCCAGCAGCTGTGGTGGGTGGTATACATGACACGTTTTCCGCCCTGGGCTTTGTTTTTCCCTTCTGGGCTCCCTGGCCGTCCACGTTCACCACCATGGTCTTATAATTCGCAAACAGTACCATGTCTGCCCACTCTTTTACCATGGGCGCTACGCCTTTACTCAGCTTCATCTCCCAGCGGTCATAAGCTCCCAGCTCATCCGGCTGTTCAAACTTTCGCATCTTTGCATGGGCTGTAAGGACCACGTTCACGCCTGCCTTGACCACTTCCGTAAGCAGGTTTAAAAGGCGTCCGAACTCCTCCTGGACATAGGTATACCCTTTTCCATATCCAAACTCCTCAATGCTGCTCTTGTGGTTCTTATCACATATCTGGGAAATGCAGAGCATCTCAGCCCAGTCCGCCGTATCAATGACCAGGGTCTTGCAGATATCCGGATGGTTCTTTACATACATGACCTGCTCCATGAGCATCATCCAGCTGCTTGGCTCTTTGGTACGCGCGATATCCATATCCCTGGTGGAACCTTCTGTATCAATGAACAGCGGATCCGGGAAGCAGGAAGCCAGCGTGGACTTCCCGATCCCTTCCGGACCGTAGATCACGGTCTTCTTTGCTCCCCGGCTGTTTTCCTCTGATGATCTCCATTTAAAAAACACCTGCTTTCCATTCTTTCTTTTCTTCGGTGTGCGGCTGTCCTACCACATACCCGTCTTCGATGATAATGCTGCACTCGTCCCCCGTAGATACCCTGGTAGCGATCGCCTGGAGACCTTCTGCCTCCAGCCACTTTCCAAACTCCTGAAGGGTATGCAGGTCCATCTGTTCCAGCTTGTCCATGAGCACAAAGCCACAGTTTGGATTTAACCGGCGTACGATCGCGGTAGATACCTTAAGCTGTTCGGATCCGGACATGTTGTCCCATTTCTGACCATTGTAGACCAGTTCCCCATCCTCAACCGTCAGTCCCGAAGCGGCAGATCTGCTTTCTTTAACAGTTCCAGCTTTTTATCCTGTACCTCCTGGATCTTTCCGGTCAGTGCATTGTACTGTTCCCGGTATCCCCTGGCATCTTCTTCTGCCTTGTCTTTGTCCAGGTTGGCCCGTACTTTCCGGTTGGTCTCTTCCACTTCTGCAATGTTTTTGTTCCAGTTCTGCGGTAGACTCATCCTGCAGGTTCTCACTGGTCGACCGGGCGATCTTAAGATCCGCTTCCAGCTCTGCCTGCTTCCTTAAAAGCTCCTGGATCTGATCCGTGACACGCTGCATCTCCTGCTCCAGCTGGTGGCGCCTTTCACGTTTTCTCTGGTTTTCCCTGTTCTATGCCAGGATCTCCTGCTGTTTGCGGATCAGTTCCGCTGCTGAGACTGGGACTGTTGGGACATCCGGATAATAAGGCTGTTCTTTTGCATACTTCTCTTTCTGGTCTGCCGTGCGCCCCACATAGGTACGCTCACTGTAAAGTTCCTTTTCTTCCTTTTCCAACTGGGCCAGCTGGTCTCCCCACACCGATGATGTTTAACAGGATACCTGCCTTTTCCTTGTCAGAAGCCTCCATAAATTTCGGATGATCCAGTGCCAGCTGTTCCACAAACTCATTCAAAAGCTGCTGCCCGGCCTTCTGTCCCTGTGGATCTGTTACCTTTAACGTGCTGTTCTTACCCTTGCGTTCCACTACCAGACCATTGCTCATGACTATATGAAGGTTTGGCGGGATCACGGAGCCTTCCCTCTGAGCCTGGGACGGACGGTATTTGTCCCCGCCTAAAGCCCAGGCGATCGCATCCAGGACAGAAGTCTTGCCCGGTTGTTGTTTCCACCAATGATCGTAAGCACATTTGCTGTCGGTTCGATCTTTACTGCCTTTACACGCTTGACGTTCTCGATCTCAAGCTTGTTAATTTTCATTGCCATCTTGCATTTCTCCTTCTCCCTCCGTATAATGAGGGTGTAAAATGTTTTTGTTACCGGACCTTCCGCAGTTGCCGCTGCCTGGGTCCTTTTTATGTAGCCTCTGCATGCCTGTAAGCGGCTTCTCTCCATGCACCGGTTCTTCCTGATGTAGGTACCGCACTGGTCTTCCCGCACAGCCATCACAGCACCTGGACCGCAAGCGCAGCCCCAAGCATCATGAAGACTATCACCCACATGCCACCGGCTATAAATGTCTCTGTGATGCCTACCCAGTCCACAGTTTTCTTCTTTGGCCTAGTTGCCTGCACTGCCACATAGGACAGCTCCATGTCTGTCTGACCGTCATAGTTCTTGATCTTTTGCCATTACTTCTCTCTCCTTTCCAAGCTTTATTCATATCCTGGCACACTGGATCCGGTAATCTGCTTTAACTTCTCCGGATAGATCTTGTACCGCCAGGTCTTAGTCCCCGTCTTTTGAGGACTTAATACCATTCCCAGGTCCATGCTTCCATTACGCATGTACTTTCTTACGGCCGCTGCCGACAGCCCCAGGAACGGAGCTGCATCTTCTGGTGAAAGATATCGTTTTTCCATGTAAACACCTCCTACATTGCTTTTAATTTGTTTCCGTCTTATACTGTACTTACAGGCTCCCGCCAGAGCCGAGTACAAAAGAAAGGAGAACTACATGGCCAAATTTGGTAACAACCTAATTATTCTTTTTATTGTTGTCTTAATTTATAAGGTCATAATTAACATTTACTATTTTTTTCCGCATAAAGCACTTAAGCAAAATGCACTTAAGCTGGCTTGCTGGTGAATCACCTAAATTTCCAACTTATAAAAACGAAATTATCTCTTTTCAAAAAGCCGGAATAAAAAATCTTTTAGTTCCAACAGCTCAGCGCATTGACTATGGCCGGATTGCAACTTTTAATGCTGATGTTTTCACTAATTTTCCAAACATAAACCCAGATATATACAACGGTGCCATCCGAATGTTTTATGAAGCTGAAGGAATCTACCGCCAACGTATTTTTGAAACATTCAGTCCTGTTTACTGGATAAATTCCATTATTTTTGTCCCTAGACACTTGCTCACATATCTTGGCTTCAACCAAGAAAAAAACTTTGTTTAAAGCATGCAATGTCTTATTGACCTTTATCTGGTGGACTTTCGGAGCTGCAAAGCCTGTTCTTTTGGCCGCAATTCAAAGAATTCATCATCGAACTGCTTGGAAAGTTTTAAAATAAACTTTGTTAGTACGATCAAAGCATTAACATTTCCAGAATCTGCTATCTGCCCATGCGCGGACAGCAGATTTTTGCTATCTGACATCGTATGTTTTTCCTACGGATATTACCATCTCACTCACCTCCTACTCTGTTGCAAACAGATAATCCGCCGCACATTCCGGATTAACCTCTTCCTATTTTTTAACTTCGTGCTATCCTTTCCTCACAGGCACTGCCATGCCGAGTATGCAGAAAGGAGAATGTCTATGAATATCGACTTTTCAAATGAAGAATTGCTTTTTCTATATGGACGCGTAAAAAGGAATACGATTCCATAAAAAATCAGAAAGCGATCACTATCTCTAAGTCCGAAGCAAAACTTTATACCAATTTAATTTTAAAATGGAAGCTGCCTGCCCGGGCCTTTCTAATCTTCCTCTTTAGAATCGTCAGCCGTAAATACACCACTATTTACGGCTTTTTGAAAGCCTCTAGCGGAGATACATAGGGTTGAATCGAAATCATGTATGCTGTTCCTTTGATTTTCAGGATAGTAAAGAAATCTTTCTTTTTTTTTCCAAGCAGGAGTCTTGCTAGTAATGCTGTTACCACCGTCTCACCCCCCTTTCTTCTTCCGCAAAATACTCCACCGGCACATCAAAATACTTCGCCAAAAGCAGAAGCTTATCGAACTTTGGAACATAATTCCCATTCTTCCAGTTAGAAAGCGTTGCCGTTGAAATCCCTGTTTCGGCCGCTACTCTATAATCGGTCAAATTTCTCTTATCCCGAAGCTCTGCATATTTTTTATACAAAATCTGCACCTCCTTTTTAAAAGATATTGACTTTAGCTAAGGTTTCTTATATAATCAAAGTACCACCTAAGTTATTTAAGAAACCAAAGCCTATGTCATTGTTTGTAGCTTAGTTTTCTCAGCTACACTCATACAATAGCATAGTTATCTTAGCTTGTCAATATTATTAGCTAATTTTTCTAAGCTATTCAGGCGGAAAGGACTATAATGTATGAGATTTTCGAACAGCTACTATCTAAATATGGCGTTACAGCCTATCGAGTAGCTAAAGAAACTGGAATTACCACCGCAACCCTTACCAACTGGAAACAAGGCAAATACACGCCCAAACAAGATAAACTCCAGAAAATTGCTGATTACTTCGGCGTATCTTTGGACTATTTAATGACGGGTAATACAACTGAACCGGTAAAAGAAAAAAGCTCCAGAACTGACCGCCCGGGACGAAAGAGATATTGAAAAATATTAAACAATACCCGCGAACAGCTTCTTTCCCAGGGAAGGTCTGATGTTTGATGGTGATCCAGCAAGCCCAGAAGCTATTGACTCTATTCTTTCTGCAATGCAGATCGGTATGGAAATGGCTAAAAAGAAAAAAACAAGGAAAAGTACACCCCTAAAAAATATAAGAAGGATTAGCCTATGGATATAAAGAAAAAGGCTGACGCTTTGGTCCGCAAGCACCAGACACGTAACCCCTTTGAACTTATTCTAGGACTTAATGTTATCCTTGTCTTTGCCCCATTGATAGGAGTACGTGGGTTTTACCAATATTTTCAAAGAAATAATATCATCTATATAGATGAGAATCTGCCACCACACGAACAGGCTTTTGTTTGTGCTCATGAGCTTGGACATATGTTTCTACATAAAAAGCCAATGCTATTTTTTTATGGATACACGTACGCATTTCAATACTCACCGATACGAATTGGAAGCAAATAAGTTTGCAATGGATTTTCTTGTCGGAGACGATACTCTTTCTGAATATCAGGAGTGTACCATGATCAGCTTGCGCGGATCCTGGGATATCAGAAAGAACTTATTGAATTAAGGTTAAAATAGCCTATGGCAAAAAATATTTATAGAAAGGACTAATACACAAATGAGTAAGACCAAAAGCACAGATGAACTCCATTCTCATAAAAAGCAAGCACTTCAAAATGTAGAAGATTATCTAAATAAACTTATTGCTTCTGAAGATTCTCATGATAACGGCAAGGCCGACAAGCTTTGCTATTGGTTAAAGGACTGGATGACCTTTTTGGATTTTGAAAATCATTTTCTCCTATGAGCCTTAGACGATATAAACGTGGCGAAATTGTAAAAGTTCATCTTGGCTTCAATGTTGGTAGTGAAGAGGGCGGCCTCCACTATGCTGTTGTATTAGACAAAAAAACAATGCAAAATCTTCTCCTGTTATTACAATTATCCTCTCACTTCAGTAAAAACCACATACCGATGTTACTAAATTAAAAATGGAAGTATTTTCCTTGAAATGAACTATTCGCTATGTTAAAAAGTAAAATATCCAGCGAAACAAAAAAATTTAAAAGAGAAGATAAAAAGAACTCCAGGAATTAGTGAATGAATTGAATGATGAGAACTCAGACAATCAAATGGCCATAATCGATCCTAAGTTGGACATTGCTAATCGCATCTTGAATTACTTGATAAAATGAAGGCAGAAGTATTAAAATGAAATGTGGAAGCATCGCACTTGTAAATCAAATTACAACAATTAGTAAAATCCGTATTTATGACCCTAAAACAGATCACGATATTTTTAAGTGGTATTAGATTGTCCAATGAAAAACTTGACTTGATTGATGATGAAATTCAAAAAAAATTTACAAATATATAACATATTTGCCTTGACATTTACATAAAATAAGGGTATGATGAATACGCTAAAAACAAAGCCGTATACCGGCCGTATAAAAGACATTGTTTCCAGACAACTGGGAACCGTATTCATTAAAGACCCTACTTCGTTGTAGGGTCTTTTTCTGTTTTATCGCACCCATAGAAAGGAAGTGTTCACATGCCACTATTAAAAAAATGGTCAGTATACATCTGAAGACTACTGGAATCTACCGGAAGGCACCAGAGCAGAACTCATTGACGGTAAATTCTACGACATGGCACCACCCAGTCGAATCCACCAAAGACTTGTTTCTAAACTAACATCTGTTATTGATCAGTACATTAGTAATCATCACGGAAATTGTCAGGTATATCCTGCTCCATTTGCTGTTAATCTTGACGCAGATGATAAAGACTGGGTAGAGCCAGACATTTCCGTTATCTGCGATCCTAATAAGTTTACCGATCGGGGATGCTCCGGAACTCCTGACCTGATTATAGAGATTGCTTCACCAGCTAGTAGCAAAATGGATTACATCAAGAAAAACGTTTTATATTTAGAAGCAGGAGTAAAGAATACTGGATCAAACCCGATAAAAGAATGGGTTACTGTATATCGTTATGAGGAAGATGCGGCGCCTAGCAATTACACTTTCACGCAGCCGATCACTGTAGGTATCTACAAAAAAACTTAACTATTACCATTGCAGACTTATTAAACTAAACATGGAGGTACTCACTATGTTATATCCATTTATGACATTGAATGACGGAACTGAAATTGTACATTCAGAAACCATTGAAACAGCTGGAAAGGAAAAAGTTGAGGTACGTATTGAAAAACCAGTGTATGGCGGTTTTCATTCAGCTACCTGCTGGCTTCCTGAATACAAATGGGGAAAATATCGACGGCTTCTCTCCTGAGGATATTCAATATTTTCAAGAGTTATTAGAGTCGGTTGCGCACATTATCTTGCAGTTAGCACGAGAAGGTGGTATTGAAGGAGGTTTAGACGATGCCTCAGGTTTTTAAAATCGCTGGATATACTGTTTATTTCTGGATTAATGAAAATGATCCTCTGGAACCGAACCGGTTCATGTGCATATTGCCAAAGGGGTTCCTTCTCCCAATGCTACTAAAATATGGATCACAAAAATGGCAAATGCCTTTTGTGCAATAACAATTCCAAAATTCCAAATAAGCAGCTCAGGGTTTTTATGCAGATTATTGAAGCCCGCAGTAAGTCAGTGTTCGACTTATGGTATTCAACATTCAAACAGATTAGCTTTTTACTGTTAAAAGTAAAAGACCGCCCCTGCGCCAACAGGAACGGCCTCTTACATGATCTTCTCTTGCCAGTCTCCCAGCCAGATATAAATCAGACTTAGACACCTGAATTATATCATCTCCAGGACGTCTGCGCAAGGGGCGTCTTTTTTTTGTACTCATTTTTACCTCAAACAAAGGAATTTATCATTGCGACGTCGCAATCCAATCAAAGGAGAAATGATATATGCCAAGAAGAAAAAAGCACAGCCGCCTTCCCAACGGCTACGGCTCTATCCGCTACCTGGGAAAGAACCGGAAGAACCCATATGCAGTCCATCCGCCTGCAAATATCGACGGTGACCGCCCTGCAGCCCTCTGTTACGTTGATGACTGGATGAAGGGCTTCATCATACTGACTGCCTACAAAGCCGGCACTTATAAGCCTGGTATGGAAAAGGACCTGCAAGCATTATCTGCAGATGACAAGGGGATCTGGACACTCTGGCTCAGAAGCTCATGGCAGACTACAGCCTGATCAAGGGTGTAACTCCACCAGAAAAAGCCTAAGACATTTGCTGATGTTTATCAGCTTTTCTACGAAGCAAAGTTCCATGAAGGAAACAAATTTTCCCAAAGCAGCAAATACTCCACTCAGGCCGCCTACAAAAACAGTGCTGCACTCCATGACCTTCCATGGGAATCTTTAAGAGCTACTGACTTTCAAAGCGTCATAGATAACTGTCCGCTGAAACGCAGCAGCATTGAACTGATTCGCAACCTTTTCCACCAGTTATGCGCTTTCGCTGTTGATATGAATATTTCAGATAAAAACTACAGCCGAAATTTAACGATCACCAAAGACGAAGATGATGAACATGGCGTTCCCTTTACTCCTACAGAGCTAATGACCTTATGGTACCATGCAGACAATGATATCGTGGAACTATTGCTCATATTGTGTTATTCTGGCTGGCGTATCACAGAGGCAGGAAAATTACATATTGACCTGGATCAAGGCTACTATGAAGGTGGAATAAAAACAAAAGCCGGTAAGGGCCGCATTGTCCCCATCCATTCAGCAGTCTATCCCCTGGTAAAACATCGCTATGAAAAATATGGAACACTCCTGCCAATGTGTGCGTATAACTTCCGCCTTAATATGTATAAGATTTTAAATGAGCTTGGTATAGAAAAACATACCCCTCACGATTGCCGTCATACTTTTTTTCCAAACTCTGTGAAGACAGTCATGTAAATGAAAATGACCGGAAGCGTATGATCGGGCATGCATTTGGAAACGACGTTACAAACCGTGTTTACGGCCACCGTGATTTAAGAGATTTAAAATAGAAATTGAAAAATTGATAAAGAATGTTTTGTGACTTTATTGTGACCAATAGACCCCAAGAATACTTATTTTTTCTAAAGAGTTCTAAAGACCGGATATTGAGGAAAACCGCATAAAACCTTGCTTTTACGCGGTTTCCATTCAATTCCGTTTACTTCAAAACAGTAAAGTTTTTAATAAATTTTAAGGCAAGTCCCTATTATTTAAAAAGCAAAACATAAAAGACCTGTCACCGTTCCTGCTGCGAATCTTACTACGCCGCTGAAGAAATGACAGGTCTTTTTATGTCTGCTGCTTTATTCTCTTATACTCATACCCACAAAAATCTCAAACCTGCGTTTCGTGCCAAATCGCCATTTTCCCAGGCAGTCTGCTATTTAGTTTCAGTTCAGCCATGCGCTGGTTTGAATGAGAAAGTATATTGCACGCTTACTTACATAAGCACTTTTTCATCCAAATCAGCATATGGTGAACCCACCATGCTTCTTGTTTTCATGAATATGGAAACAAGAAGATGTCATGGCTGAACTGTAACGCTATTTAATAAAACTTACATGTTTGCAGATTTCTTCATAAACTTTTTTCCTTACGCTCATTGAATACAACCTTATTTTCCTCAAACAGGTTTCTTCCTTCTGTATCAATGGATACGATCAGCGGTCCGAATTCCTTTGACACGGCAGTGCCACAGTGTCTCCGGCATTCCCAGGTCACGCCACTCTGCTCGGACGATCTCTTCTACCTCTGTTGCTGCCACTACTGCATTTCCAGCCGGGAATACACAATGGATAGCCTTAAAGTTCTTACACGCATATTCAGTGTTTGGTCCCATACCGCCTTTTCCTACGATCACTTTTTACACCGGTCTGTTCTACAAATTCCTTCTCGAACTTCTCCATACGCATACTAGTGGTCGGTCCCTACGGAAACCATTTCAAACTTGTCATTTTCTAAAGGACGGATGATCGGGCCTGCATGGAAAATAGCATTGTTTCTCACATCTACAGGCAGTGGTCTGTGTTCTTCTACCAGACGGCGGTGAGCTACGTCACGGCAAGTTGTTAAGTTACCATTTAAGTAAATAATGTCACCGATATGGATATCTTTTAAATCTTCGTCACTGATTGGTGTTGTTAAAATTTTCTTTCCATCTTTGATCTCTAACATTATAAAGTCACCCCCGAATGAGTTGTAATTGTATAGTTAAGGTCCTTATCGAAAATAATGTGGCCGCGGCGGTGAGACCAGCATCCTACGTTTACTGCTACACCAATGGCAGATGGATGTCTTGCAGTATTTTCAATATGTACGCCCATAACAGAGTACTTTCCGCCCATTCCCTGCGGTCCAAGGCCGATCTCATTGATGCCGTCTTCTAACAGCTTTTCCATGCTTGCTGCTCTTTCATTTTCATTGTGGCTGCCTAAAGGACGCATAAGAGCTTTCTTGGAAAGGAGAGCTGCTGTTTCTACGGAAGTTGCAACACCAACACCAACTAACAGTGGAGGACATGCATTTTAAACCATAGGAAGTCATAACATCCAGTACGAAACGGGTAACACCTTCATAACCTGCGCCTGGCATTAATACCATTGCTTTTCAGGAAGTGTACAGCCACCACCTGCCATATATGCGTAAATCTCACATTTATCACTGTTTGGAACGATATCCCAGAATACAGTAGGAGTTCCCTTACCAACGTTCTTGCCTGTGTTGCACTCATCAAAGGTCTCTACACTATTGTGACGAAGAGGTGCATCACTGTTGCTCTTACAACAGCCTCTTTTAACAGTACTTCAGGTCATCGATCGGTGGGAATTTGGTTCCGCACTTTACCCAGAACTGAAGGACACCTGTATCCTGACAGGAAGGACGGTTTAATTTTACTGCCAAATCCTGATTGCGCTTCATAGTCTGATAAATTACTTTTGATAATGGGCTGTCTTCCTTTTCTGCCAGATTCATCTAACGACAATGATGTCGTCTGGCAGTTTCTTACCGATATGGGCAACAAAGTGCGCCATATAATTGGTAAGCTCTACCTGTTCTGTTCTGCTCATGTTTAAGCCTCCTTAAATAAATAACATGTAATGATATGATGTGAGTGTCAAAAGTAAATTTTGCCACTCACTGATGTAATTTCTGATTGCTCCATTGCTGCATGCAATTCCGCAATCCTCAAACATCATGATATTCATTGTTCCACTTCTTATAAACTGTTCCCATGTATGCTGCGGGAAAAATGGAAATGCAATTGGTAAAATGATCATGCTGACTATGGTCGCGATCACAATTAACAGCAGTCCTGACTTTGTATAATCTAAGAAAAAGTGTAACCTTGCTCAAGTACCATGGTATTTGCCGGCATTCAATAGGTGTTGCATACGCGCAGGAACCGCCGATAACGCAAGCCATAAGTACGGCTCTTGGATCTGCTCCCATTCCTGTGCAATGGAAACACAGATGGGAACTAAAAAGTGCTGTAGTTGCTGTATTGGACATGAAGTTTGTCATGATGCAGCAGAGCATAAATACTGCAAAAGTTAAAACATAAGGTGAAGGATTTTCACCTAGCAGATTCATTACTGTTTCTGCCACCATTTCACCTGCGCCTGTTTTTCAGGGGGCTGCTGCCAGTGAAAGGGTTCCACCAAAATAAGAAAATGGTCTTCAAATCAATGGAATTTAATGCCTGTTTTCAGAGATAACACCGGTAATGATCAATGCCAAAGCTCTATGCATCCTGAAATATACAATTTAATGCCCGTTTTTTTTCAAAGATCATAGCCAGTAAAAAGTAAGCACCAGAATCACCAGTGACAGTTTCTGCTTCCAGACCGGTACATTGCTGTAATCAGCTGTGGTATCAAACGCCCCATCATCTTTTTGGCTGTCTGTCCGGTAAAGCTTCATACCAAGTGTGTGGTGTAAAAAGTGTTCCACAGATGAGGATCGGAAACCCTACAATGGCATATTCAAAAATCAAAGCTAAGTCCGATCTCTGATAAAGCACTCTGGGCGTCATGTTGCCCGGTGCACCGATCAGCGAAAGATTACCGCCCATAGCTGCCGCAAATACTAAAGGCATCAATAGTTTAGAACGGGAATAACCGGACTTTGCTGCAATACCGATCGCAACAGGAATCCAGTACAGCCGCTGTACCGGTGTTTGAAAGAACGCCGCTCATCATTCCTACAATGATCTTAACGGCTGCGATCGGCATTCTTTCGGATTTAGCAAATTTTGTAACAAGGCCGCCGATCTTGTGGCCATACCTGTTTCAAAAAATGCGCCTACAATAAACATTGCCACAAAAGAGATTACATTGCTGTCAATAAAACCTGCAAATGCCGTCTTCGCATCCAGAACCCCAGTAACAATCAGACTTTACACAAACGATCATGGATGTTACCCCCAGCGGGATCTTTCTCCATTACAAACATTACAATTGCAAACAAGAGAAACAGGATGGTTATAGTTGATGGACTCATAAACTCCCCCTTCGGTTTTTATAAAACTGTATAAACCTTATTCATTTTTTAAGGTACTTTGTAACTGGTGTCCCGCCTGCCAGTCAGAACACTTATGTTTCGCAGCTGCTGTCCTGGATCATTATTATTTTATATCTTGTATTTGATATTTTATATTTAATAATGTATCCATTTCGTATTTTATAATAGAACAGAACGCTGTAATTGTCAATAGTAATTTACCAATTCAGCGTTCTGTCGTTTCGTAAAATAACTGTACTAATCACGTAGGATGCGGATTTGAGTGTGCAGGTCTAAAAACGCAGGCGTAGCGGGCTACGCTGAGGCTTTTTAGGCCTGTGCAATCAGATTCGCAGACAAGTGAGTGGTACAGTTATTTCGAAAACGATGTACTAGTATAATCCACGATAATTACCGATCCATTACACGCAGGATAAATTTTCATGTGCAAGGAAGCTGAATGAGGCGATGCCGGTAGCATCGTCGATTGAAGCTAACGCGGCAGATGGAAATTTAGACAAGTGAAATATCTTGTCAGTACATCATTCATGCTTCGGATAATATGAAATACCATTTTCTCACCTGCCTGCTTCGGATCCCCGCTTTCAAGAGCTGCCAATATCTGTCTGTGCTCTTCCTGGGAATTTCTGGCATACTCTTCTTCTGTGGACTTTAAGCCCATGGAAAGACCGTTCCACATCTCTGACAGCATTGTTTTTAGCTTTTCATTTCCTGCTGCTGTCCAGATCTCATAGTGGAAAGACTGGTTATAATTAGAATAACTGCTGGAATCCTTTTTTCTCCAGGGCCTCATCTGCCATTTCCAGACATTTTCTTATATCAGAAAGATCTTTTCTCTGACAGCAGAGTACACAGGCTGCACTTTCTAAAGCTGCTCTGATTTCATAATGCTCTCTTATGGTTGTTTCATTTTAAACCAAGAACGGTTGCGCCCTTATTCTGTTTTAAGTCAATGAGGCCATCTCTTGCCAGGATTTGAATGCCCCCGCACTGGTGTAACTGATACACCAAGCTGCTGGGCCGTAGACTCCAGTGTAATGACCTCCTTCGTTTATCTGCTTTGAAATAATGGCTTTGCGCAGCGCAGAAGCCACTCTTTCCCTTGCAGGCAGCAATTTGATTGGTTTTAATGTAACCATATATCTATCCCTTCTTTTACCTTATATATCTTTTACCTGTTTACTGTCCCTTATGGAGCGCAGCCAGTTTTTCTGCCATTTTCTAAAATATGCCTCTAATAGTCCGGCTCCTTCTTCTTTCTTTCCAGACTTCAGCTTTCGATACACTTACTTAATAATATCTCTTCCTCTGCCTTCTCCTGCACATTTCCCCATACACATTCCGGGTTACGTCTGGATATGACAAAATAAAGGTATATCTCGATTTACAGTCTCCAGATTTTTTCTGAAAAGACTGTAAGGATAATTTTGCCAGATCTCCCTGTGGAAGTTTAACTCCCCCTCAGGAAGCTCTTCTAATTCTTCTTCCCTTAAGTTCTGTAAAAACTGGATTTCAGACTACAAGCGTTTTTTAAAATATGACGGAAATAATCTTCTGTAAGAGAAGCCACCCGTACATGATTGTTCGGCAGACGGTCGATCGGTCCCTGGTATTCTAATAAGATCGGCGCTTCCCGCACTGGCATACGGGATACTCCCAGACCTTCTGCCAGCTCATTCTGGGTCATCTCACTGCCATCAGGTATATTTCCTGCCAATATTTCATCCGCAAAAGCTCAACAATACTGCCCTGCTTCTTCTTATTTCCAATATACTCCATTTATTTTGTCCTCACTTTTCAAGTCTCCAAAATCCAGATTCCCCGGAAATACTCCTGATGCTTTACTGTAATCTCTTTTTATAATATCCTTCTGCACAGTAAATAGCACCGCACGGATTGTGTGCCAGTACCCGGTCCTTTGCCACCAGCGTTGTTACCATCTGCTTCGAATATTTATAAAACATAGAATCATGTCCCACACAAAGCCCCAATGCAATATTAAACTCTGTTTCCAGGAATTTAAAAATTCTGCTGGGCAATGGGATTACACATTGGCTCAAATGCATCAGCATTGACCTTCTTTTCTTTTGGTATCCCTACGGATTCTTTTGGGAAACCACCAGTCTTACAGATCACTGAAACTACATCAAATCCCTGAGCCATTAATAGATCCGCTACAATACGTGCCTCTTTTCGCAGTCCCCTGCAAAATGCCAGTCCTATCTTTTTATAACCCATTTTTTACAAAATTCCACTGTTTCCTTTTAATCTTGGCCACTGACAATAACCTTCTCCCTCAATCTCAGAACATTTTACATAGAACTCATGATTTTTCTTCCAATGCATATTTTTCAAAGGCATTGTTCATTTTCTCCTGTTCCCGCATAGGACAGTTTTTTCGGCATTTTTCTCTCTTACCGCTGGATCTTGTGATCCGCAGGCTAATATATTACATTTTGCGCAAGTATACATCTTTTTTCCCTCCGAGTTTTATTATCCTCCTGATACAGGATTTCTGATCTTTTAATTTTGACATCATATTTTATATTGTATCCATTTTTGCATAAAAGTAAAGAGCCGGCATAACAGTTTTACCTGTTTTGTCTGCTCTCTTTAACAGAATGCAAAAACTTATCATGAACTGCCTGAACTGCCCTGTCTGCATCCTTCTTATCTACCAGAACAGAAATCTTGATCTCGCTGGTAGAGATCGTATTAATATTGATATGTGCATCATACAATGCCTCAAACAATTTAGCTGCAACACCTGGATTGTTGATCATACCGGAACCAACTACGGAAACCTTGGCAATATCTGCATTTGTCTCCAGTCTTGTAAAACGCAGTTCATCCTTATGGGACGCTAACAGCTCTGCCGCTTTCTTAAGATCCCTTCTGCTACTGTAAAGCAGATATCCTTTCCTTCCTCATGACCTACGCCCTGAAGAATGATATCTACATTAATATGATTCTGTGCCAGTAAGGAGAATACCTTAAAAGAAGTTCCTACTTCATTTGGCACTCCTACCAGTGCGATCCTTGCAATATCTTTATCCTTTGCTACGCTGCTGACTGCTGTCTTTTCCATGCGTTTTGCCACCCCTTTCACTTTTTGTACCTGAATGACCGGTAAAACTGGATAATACTTCAATTTTACATTATATTTTTTCGCAAGCTCTACAGAACGGTTGTGAAGCACCTGCGCTCCCTAAAGTTGCCAGTTCCAGCATCTCATTGTAAGTAACCTCATCCAGCTTTTTGCACCCTTTACATATCGTGGGTCTGCTGTGTATACACCATCTACATCTGTATAGATCTGGCAAAGATCCGCTTCCAAAGCTGCTGCCAGTGCAACTGCAGAGGTATCAGAACCTCCTCTTCCCAATGTAGTGATATTCTGGTTTCTGTCTACTCCCTGAAAACCGGTAACGATCACAATACGCTTACGGTCCAGCTCTGCCTCCAGACGCTCTGTATCGATCTTTTTGATCCTTGCATTTTTAGCTGCTGTATCTGTAAGCACACCTGCCTGCCAGCCGGTAAGGGAAACCACCGGATACCCCAGAGCTTCAATAGCCATAGCACAAAGTGCAACGGAAATCTGCTCTCCTGTAGATAACAGCATATCCATCTCCCCGGTTGGAGCCTTCCAGATTAATTTCTTTTTGCTTTCTCAATCAGATCATCTGTAGTATCACCCTGAGCAGAAAAGCACAACCACTACCTGATTTCCTGCTTTGTAGGTATCAGTGATGATCCTTGCTACATTGCGAAGACGCTCTGTGTCAGCTACAGAGGTACCGCCGAATTTCTGTACGATCAACCCCATTTTTATTTTCCTTCCTGTATCTTTTTCTGCATAAAACAGCTGCATTTTTCTAAAGAGTCAGTTTTCATTTTAATCTTTTTTGTCCGCTTGTCCAGTACAAATGACAATATTTGTCTTTATCGTAAAAACACTGCAGAAGCAAAATACTCCTGCAGTGTTTTCATTTTTCCCTGATCACTTTTCTGTGGTTATTTTTCAATATTTTTCCATTTAAAATCAGGTATTACATCAGACCATTTATTGATACCGATAAGAGATTTTGCAAACTCACTTGCCTCTAAAGTAGAGTTCTTTTGTCAATATCCCTAAATACCTGCCAGATTTTTCGTCTCTTTTAGCTTCGATCAGATCTGGCTTACTCATATCGCACTCCCATAAGCCTAATTTCAGTCCATCCTTTACTTCTGAAGGCGCATCTACCTGGCGGCTTAAGGTATACGCATCAATGTATGGATTGCTGTCTACCAGATAATATGAATATGCAAAGGCTGCTGCCTGAAGCTCTGGAACAGCCCCTCTGGTAGGACTGTAGGCAGTAAAGCCCCTGTTCAGTAAGGATAATGTGACGTACCTGACCAGATGGTGTCTTTAATGTTTCCTGGCAGAAATAATCAGTCAGCACATTTAAGTTGGCAAAATTAATAACTGGTGAATTAAAGTCCTTTTTTAACCAGTCCTGTAGTTTCAGCATCATCCCAGAATACAGGATCTGTCAGCGGACATGGATATGGATGATAAGCCAGTCCCCATTCCATCTGTCCCTGAACGTTGGCAATAGAGTTAAAGCTGTCAATGATCTCTTTTCCTCCGTATTTTAACTGACCGTCCATGTCATTCATCCAGTTATAACTAAGAGAAAGATAGACTCTGTCATTTGCATTGGTACTCTTAATGGCTGTATAGCATACGCGGAATGCCTTTTCGTAGGTCTTTACATAATTAGTCAGATCCATAGGCCCCATATAGTTCCACTGCTGATTTTCGATCTCATTTCAATGATCCAGTTAGAAATTTTTCCATAATCAGCATTTTTTCCGCTGTAATGATACGCCAGAAACGCAGAAATTGCTTTCAGCTGCTCAAAACCAGCTTCGGTAGTCGCATTAAACATATAATAATAGGCATCTGAAGTTTTCTGCACACCTGGAATAAACAGATTGGAAGTAGTATCGCTCCAGTCATTTAAAAGGATCGCATTTACAACCATTCCTTTTCCAGAATAGGCGCTGATGACTTTATCATAATCTTCTACAATGCTTTTGTTAAAATGATAAGTTTTGCCCTCATACTGGAAATCAATACCTGATCCCATCAGCCTGGATACCGCAATATTGGTGGTAACATATTTCACACCCAGATCAAAGTCATCATTTAGCATATTCAGCTCAATATTTAAACCTTTCTTTGTAAGAGGTTCCTTAAAAAGCTTCTTTATTCTTTGCTGCGATCTCAGGATTGGTAATATAATGAGGTTCGCCGACTGCCTTGTAAGTGCCGTCTTCTTTTACTGCCAGCACAAATTTGCTGTAAAGACGGTCTGATCCATTGCCCTTACTAAAAGGAACCGTAACTGTAGCCGCACCAGATGCATTTACTGAAGCAAGATAGTCACTGCGGCTTCCCCAGATCATCCTGATATATGGGCTGCTCAAACACATACACCTTACCGTCCGTTCCTTCTGTACTGCCGCTGCTGTTTAAGGCAATCTCAATATTCTGTTTATCACTGGTTATCTTACAGGATGTGATCTGTCCGGAAACTTCTGCAGCCAGAACATTAAATGCACTGGCTCCCAGGGCGAAAATGCCTGCTCAAGAAACAGAACCGCTGCACACAAAAAAACCTGCAGCTCCTGATATTTTATAATTTTTCATTCTTTCTGCCTCCCCATGTTCTGTCAGTTTTTTACAACCTACATCATACATAATCTATCTTATATTTTCAATTACGTTTTTATTACATTATCTTAATTATCTGGTTAAATTTCAGCCATGCGCTAGTTTGAATGAGAAAGTATGTTACATGCTTGCTTGCATAAGTACTTTTTCATTCAAACCAGCATATGGTGAACCCACCATGCTTCTTGCTTTCATGAATATGGAAACAAGAAGATGGAATGATCTGTAACTTATCCCGCACTGTATACAGCTTTTTCCTATTGACATTTTTCTCTCCGTTTATAATACTGTTAGACCTTTTGTATCTGCCTGCGGGCTGAGACGGTATGAGGGGAGCGCCCTTATACTGCGTACAAAAAGAGATGCGATGGGACTCCGTGTTTCGGATTGAGAGGATGCTAGTGAGCATCGACCGCCAATTACAGCTGTAAAAGGCGCCATCGCTATGTCTATTTTTTAACAGAGATTTGCCAAGCGCGCCCTATGGATGCGTTTTTTTATTGCCTGTTTCTATGAAACCATATGAAACATCTTCATCCAGTATACAGCCAGAATGAGAGAGAAAACGATATGAAAAATTCAAAAACACACGTAACGAAACTTGTCTTCCTTGCCATGATGGTAGCTTTGGGAGATTAGTGATCTCCCCCTATTCTTCGTGTAGAGGGAATGTGTCCTATGGCACACTTCATCAATGTGACCTGTGCTGTTATGCTTGGTCCCTGGTACGCTTTTGTATGCGCTCTGGCTATTGGCATTATCCGCATGGCCTGCGTGGGCATCCCGCCTCTGGCACTGACTGGTGCAATATTTGGTGCTTTCCTTTTCCGGTATGCTCTACCGCCTTTCCAAAGGCAAACTGGTATGTGCTTTCATCGGCGAAGTCATTGGAACCGGCATCATCGGACTATTATTTCCTATCCTGTAATGACACTGATCTGGGGACGTGCCGGACTTACCTGGTTCTTCTATGTACCATCCTTTATTGCAGGTACACTGATCGGAGGAAGCCTTGCTTTCATTTTTCTTAAAACATTTACAGAAAGCACACATGTTATCCACATTCCAGGCAGCTTTAGGCTCTCAGGTCTACAATAATACAGATACCGTTGTGAATGACTCTCTTGGCATCGCATTTTTAGGCTTTATCGGTTATCTGGCTGCTACTGTTGCTGTAAAGCAATTCGTTGCTGAACCTGGACCAGTAGCAGGCAGTATCAAATATATTGTTCTCATTGCCTTTATTGCAGTGGCAGTGGTATACTGGAATACAAATAAGAAACATGCCTGATGTACATAAATATGCATAATACGCAATGGCAAAACAAACGCTGTAACAAGCCTGCATGGTTCTGTTGCGGCGTTTTTTATTATATAAACATATTGAGATATATTTTTAAGGAGAGCATCTAATGGACAATATAAATAAAACAATAGATGAAACTACGAATATAGAGAATGAGCCTGTTCTTTCCTGCTTAAAACAGATCCGCAGCCAGCTCCGTAATCAGGCGCCGCTGATCCACTGCATCACCCACCCGATTGTGATCAATGACTGTGCTAATTCAGTTCTGGCCATTGGTGGTCGTCCTATTATGGCTGAACATCCAGCAGAAGTGGCTGACATTGCTTCCAGTGCTGCAGCTCTTACAGTCAGTCTTGGAAATATTACAGATGCAAGAGCTGAGTCCATGTTTCTGGCTGGAAAAAGCCATTAAAAAAGAATGAACAATACTGAAAATGGAAAAAGAGCCTCTGTGATCGACCTGGTAGGGATCGCATGCAGCTCTTTCCGCATGGAACTTGCAAAACGTTTTATTAAAGAATGTGAACCTGCTGTCATTAAGGGCAATGGCTCTGAAATACGTGCTATAGCGGGAACTGCCTTTTCATGGTACCGGTGTGGACGTAAGTGCAGCTGATGCTGTCAGCGCAAAAAAAATCCTGATTCCGTCAAATCTATGGCCCATATTGCAGGAAAACTGGCCCAGGAGACTGGTGCTGTAGTTATGGTCACAGGTGAAGTAGATATCATAGCATCCCTGAAAATGAGATTGCCTATGCCATCTATAACGGCTCTCCCAACATGGCAAAAGTAACCGGCACCGGCTGTATGCTTACCTGCATTACAGGTACGTATCTTTTCTGTCACAGACGCCCTTACAGCCTGTGTTCTGGCTGCACTCACGTTAGACTGTGCCGGAGAATGTGCCAATGCTGCAAAAAGGCCTTGGAACTTATCATATTGAGCTGATTGACCAACTTTCCCTCATAAATGAGGCCAAGATTGCCCAGTTAGCAAATATACAGTTGCTGCAATAACGCTAAAGTAAATCATCATTACCATTTCGTTGTAAAAGCAACATTTTAATGATTACTTCCATGATCCTTTAATTGCATAAACCCGACATCATACATCCGCCTGCTGCCCCGGTCCCAAGGATCTGGGGCATTTTTTCTTCTGATATTCCACCAATGGCATACACCGGAATATTTACTGCCTTACATACATTTTCAAGAAATTCCAGTCCCCTGCCCCTGGCAGCCCTTTCTTGCAGTCAGTTTCAAAAATATTTCCTGCAAATATATAATCAGCCCCCCAGATGCTCTGCCTCTTTTGCATCCTCTACAGAATGAACAGACGTACCAAGAAGGTTAAGCCCATCAGTCCGTCCCATCGTTTTAAGCATTTCTAAATGCAAATGCAGCTTATCATATCCTAAATGCTTCACTACTTCTGGAAAACGATGCAAAATAAAGGGTCGTCCCTCCTTTTCGCATAATCTGATAACTGCCTTTGCCAGTTCTTCGTATTTTTCTTCTGTCAGATCCTTTTCACGCAGCACCATAGCTTTTGGATGAAGGGAAGCAACGTATGCAAGCTGCTTTATATATGCTTCGCTCCAGTCTGTCCCTGCGTTTATTTCCTCATTCTCATTACTTTCTCTTATCAGATGCCGGTTGGTTACTGCTATCATCTTTTCGTACATATCTTTCCCCCTTTGGTTCAAAAAACACTATTTCAGGCACGCAGCCCCAGCCTCCTTAGAAGCATTTTGTAGTAACAGACATGTCACTACAGCCCCTTGGCAGCATTTTCATAGTAAAAAAAAGCTCCCGGAAGTAATTCCGGGAGCCAAATCGCTTGAGCATAATGTCCATTCAGACATGTTGTATTACTTATATATAAATTCTGTAAAATTATTCGATGATAGATACAACTCTACCAGAACCTACAGTACGTCCGCCTTCACGGATAGCGAAACGAAGTCCCTGCTCCATAGCTACTGGATGGATCAGTTCAACAGTCATTTCTACGTTATCGCCAGGCATACACATTTCAGTACCAGCTGGTAACTCGCAAACGCCAGTTACGTCAGTTGTTCTGAAGTAGAACTGTGGACGATAGTTGTTGAAGAAAGGTGTATGACGGCCACCCTCGTCCTTGGTCAGAACGTAAACCTGAGCGGTAAATTTGTGATGGCAATGTACAGAACCTGGCTTGCACAGACACTGTCCACGCTCGATCTCAGTTCTCTGAACACCACGCAGCAGAGCACCGATGTTATCACCAGCCTCAGCGCTGTCAAGAAGCTTACGGAACATCTCGATACCTGTAACAACAACCTTACGGGTCTCTTCATGGATACCAACGATTTCAACTTCGTCGTTCGGGTTCAGAGTACCACGCTCTACTCTACCAGTGGCAACAGTACCACGGCCGGTAATGGTGAATACGTCCTCTACTGGCATCAGGAACGGCTGATCTGTAGCACGCTGAGGATCGGGATCCAGCTGTCAACAGCATCCATAAGTTCCATGATCTTGTCGCCCCATGGGCCGTTCGGATCTTCCAGAGCTTTCAGAGCAGAACCCTTGATGATTGGTGTATCATCGCCTGGGAATTCATACTCGTTCAGCAGTTCACGGATTTCCATGTCTACTAACTCAAGTAACTCTTCATCGTCTACCATATCACATTTGTTCATGAATACTACGATGTAAGGTACACCTACCTGACGGGACAGAAGGATGTGCTCTCTAGTCTGAGCCATAACACCATCAGTAGCAGCTACTACAAGGATAGCTCCGTCCATCTGAGCAGCACCAGTGATCATGTTCTTAACGTAGTCAGCATGTCCTGGGCAGTCAACGTGTGCATAGTGTCTCTTCTCGGTCTGATACTCAACGTGTGCAGTAGAGATGGTGATACCACGCTCTCTCTCTTCTGGAGCCTTATCGATGTTCTCGAAATCTACCTTTGCGTTTCCAGCAACTCTTTCTGCCAGAACCTTTGGTAATAGCAGCGGTCAGAGTAGTTTTACCATGGTCAACGTGTCCGATGGTACCAATGTTACAATGGGTTTTAGTTCTTTCAAACTTAGCTTTAGCCATTTTATAACGTCCTCCTTAATTTGCGCCCCTGTATATGTGTGGGGCTAATATAGTTAATGTCAGGCTATCAATCATTATATGATATTTCACCTTGATTTACAAGCCTTTTTTTGGATTTTATACAGAGCATACCCTGATGTTTCCACCAGAGGAAACTCTGTTATATATTGCTTTTTACTCAGGTTCACGCGCTTCGCTCTACTGTCTGCTTACGCAGACAAAACCTTCGTTAATGGGCACATTTTATTTTTTATGATCAGCAAGAACTTTCTCCTGAACGTTCTTTGGAACCTGCTCATATTTCTCGAAGAACATAGAGTAGTTACCACGGCCCTGGGTTCTGGAACGCAAGTCTGTAGAGTAACCGAACACCTCAGATAACGGTACATATGCTTTAACCATCTTACCGCCGCCGATGTCCTCCATACCCTCGATGCGACCACGACGAGAGTTAATATCGCCGATTACATCGCCCATGTATTCTTCTGGCATGGTAACTTCAACCTTCATGATAGGCTCAAGAAGAACTGGGTTGCCTTTTGCCATTGCATCCTTAAATGCCATAGATCCGGCAATGTGGAATGCCATTTCAGAAGAGTCGACTTCATGGTAAGAACCATCGTATACATCAGCGCATACACCCAGTACTGGGAATCCGCCAAGGATACCGGTCTTAGCAGCCTCTTCAATACCTTCGCCAACTGCTGGGATATATTCTTAGGAATAGCACCACCAACAACGGAAGAAGTGAACTTGAAGGTCTCTTCTGCGTTTGGATCCATTGGTGTGAAGTGAACTTTACAATGTCCGTACTGGCCGCGGCCACCGGACTGCTTTAGCATACTTGCTGTCAACATCAACAGCCTTTGTAAATGTTCTTTATAAGCAACCTGCGGAGCACCAACGTTAGCCTCTACGTTAAACTCACGCAGCAGACGGTCTACGATGATGTCCAGATGCAGTTCGCCCATACCGGAGATAATGGTCTGACCAGTCTCTTCGTCGGTACGAACACGGAAAGTAGGATCTTCTTCTGCCAGCTTTACAAGAGCATCGCCCATCTTGTCCTGGCTTGCTTTTTGTCTTTGGTTCGATAGCGATATCGATAACTGGCTCTGGGAATTCCATGGATTCCAGAACTACTGGATGCTGTTCATCACAGATAGTATCACCGGTAGTTGTGTTCTTGAAACCAACTGCTGCAGCAATATCACCAGAGTAAACACGCTCAAGCTCCTGTCTCTTATTTGCGTGCATCTGAAGGATACGTCCTACACGCTCCTTCTTACCCTTGGTAGCATTCAGTACGTAAGAACCGGATGCCAGTGTACCAGAGTAAACACGGAAATAAGCCAGCTTACCAACGAATGGGTCAGTCATGATCTTGAATGCAAGAGCAGCAAATGGCTCTTCGTCAGAAGAGTGACGCTCGATCTCATTGCCGTCCAGGTCAACACCCTTAATAGAAGGAATGTCTAATGGAGATGGCATATATTCGATAATAGCATCCAGAAGCTTCTGAACACCCTTATTTCTATAAGCAGTACCACAGCATACAGGAACAGCTGCACACTGCGATCGTAGCTTTTTCTTAATACCTTCTTCAGTTCATCATTGGTTGGCTCTTCGCCATCCAGATATTTCATCAAAAAGGTCATCATCCAGCTCGCAGATCTTCTCTACCAGCTCAGTATGATATAATTCCGCATCATCCTTCATATCTTCCGGGATGTCTAAGATAGAGATGTCTTCGCCCTTATCATCATTGTAGATGTAAGCCTGCATCTCAAACAGGTCGATGATTCCCTTGAATTCATCTTCCTTACCGATTGGCAGCTGAATGCAATTGCATTCTTGCCTAAACGGGTTTTGATCTGTTCTGACAGCGCCGTAGAAGTTTGCACCCAGGATGTCCATCTTGTTGATGAATGCCATACGAGGTACATTGTAGGTGTCAGCCTGACGCCATACGTTCTCGGACTGTGGTTCAACGCCGCCCTTTGCACAGAAAACACCAACAGCGCCATCCAGTACACGAAGGGAACGCTCACCTCAACAGTGAAGTCAACGTGTCCGGGGTATCGATGATGTTGATACGATGCTCTAATGCACCAGCCTTTGGCTTATGATGATCCTCAAGTGTCCAGTGACAGGTGGTTGCAGCAGATGTGATTGTGATACCACTTTCTTTTCCTGCTCCATCCAGTCCATGGTAGATGTACCTTCATGAGTCTCACCAATTTTATAGTTTACACCAGTATAATAAAGGATACGCTCTGTCAATGTGGTCTTACCAGCATCGATATGAGCCATGATACCAATATTTCTGGTTCTATCCAGTGGATATTCTCTTCCAGCCAAGATTTTTTCCTCCTAAATTATTGTACACAAGTAATAAGTAACTATTAGAATCTGTAGTGTGCAAAAGCCTTGTTTGCTTCTGCCATCTTGTGCATATCTTCTTTTTCTTAACAGATGCACCAGTATTGTTTGCTGCATCTAAGATCTCGTTTGCGAGTCTTTCTTCCATAGTCTTCTCGCTTCTCTTACGGGAGAACATAGTCAACCAACGAAGTCCGAGCGCCTGACGACGGTCTGGTCTTACTTCGATCGGTACCTGGTATGTTGCACCACCAATACGTCTTGCCTTTACCTCAAGTACAGGCATAACGTTATTCATGGCTTCTTCGAATACCTCGAGAGCAGGCTTTCCGGTTTTTCTTCTACTCTGGCAAATGCGCCGTATACAATCTTCTGGGCAACACCTTTCTTACCATCTAACATGACGTTATTGACAAGGCTTTGGTTACTACCTTATTATTGTAAATGGATCTGCCAAAACGTCTCTTTTTGAGTATGTCCTTTACGTGGCACGTTACTTCCCTCCTTAAATCATATTATTTTTTTCGATTAATTCAACTCGTCGGTACTCACATGTTTATGTGTTCGTGCTAAATTTATTCTGACAAATGATTTTAAATTTCAACACTAACCATATTTCACAACAAAAATATTAACTGACTGCACATCTGCTGTTATTGTCTGCTAGGTCTTTTTTAGCGTTTTTTGGTCTCTTAGCACCATATTTAGAACGACCCTGCTTTCTGTTTGCAACACCTGCTGTATCAAGTGTACCTCTGACGACGTGATATCTTGTACCTGGTAAATCCTTTACTCTTCCACCTCTTATAAGAACAACGCTGTGTTCCTGAAGATTGTGTCCCTCACCTGGGATGTAAGATGTTACCTCGATACCATTAGAAAGACGTACTCTGGCAATCTTTCTAAGAGCTGAGTTAGGCTTCTTAGGGGTAGCAGTCTTAACAGCTGTACAAACGCCACGCTTCTGTGGTGAAGATGTCTCTGTTGCCTTCTTCTTAAAGAGTTGTAACCCTTCTGAAGAGCTGGTGCTGTAGACTTCTTTTACTGGTCTGTCTTCCCTTTCTTACTAACTGGTTAAATGTTGGC
>VOFG01002224.1_pt1 | contig 41341 bp, 57 predicted proteins | sample 5384171 | NCBI WGS metagenome assembly VOFG01 (sample SAMN12384726, study PRJNA508395) | human gut metagenome | isolation source: healthy gut F | host: Homo sapiens
AGGGAAGAAGGTTTTCGGATTGTAAACCTCTGTAGTCAGTGACGAAAAATGACGGTAACCAGGGAGGAAGCCCGGCTAACTACGTGCCAGCAGCCGCGGTAATACGTAGGGAGCGAGCGTTGTCCGGAATTACTGGGTGTAAAGGGTGCGTAGGCGGGAGGCAAGTCAGCGGTGAAATACATGGGCTTAACCCATGAACTGCGTTGAAACTGTTGAGCTTGAGTGAAGTAGAGGTAGGCGGAATTCCCGGTGTAGCAGTGAAATGCGTAGAGATCGGGAAGAACACCAGTGGCGAAGGCGGCCTACTGGGCTTTAACTGACGCTCAAGCACGAAAGCATGGGGAGCAAACAGGATTAGATACCCTGGTAGTCCATGCCGTAAACGATGAATGCTAGGTGTGGGGGGGACTGACCCCTTCCGTGCCGAAGTAAACGCATTAAGCATTCCACCTGGGGAGTACGACCGCAAGGTTGAAACTCAAAGGAATTGACGGGGGCCCGCACAAGCAGTGGAGTATGTGGTTTAATTCGAAGCAACGCGAAGAACCTTACCAGGTCTTGACATCTGGCTAACGAAGTAGAGATACATTAGGTGCCCTTCGGGGAAAGCCAAGACAGGTGGTGCATGGTTGTCGTCAGCTCGTGTCGTGAGATGTTGGGTTAAGTCCCGCAACGAGCGCAACCCTTACGTTTAGTTGCTACGCAAGAGCACTCTATCGGGACCGCTACCGACAAGGTGGAGGAAGGTGGGGATGACGTCAAATCATCATGCCCCTTATGACCTGGGCTACACACGTACTACAATGGCCGTTAACAGAGGGCAGCGACACCGCGAGGTAAAGCGAATCTCCAAAAACGGTCTCAGTTCAGATTGCAGGCTGCAACTCGCCTGCATGAAGATGGAATTGCTAGTAATCGCGGATCAGCATGCCGCGGTGAATACGTTCCCGGGCCTTGTACACACCGCCCGTCACACCATGAGAGCCGGTAATACCCGAAGTCAGTATCCTAACCGCAAGGAGGGAGTTGCCGAAGGTAGGATTGGCGACTGGGGTGAAGTCGTAACAAGGTAGCCGTATCGGAAGGTGCGGCTGGATCACCTCCTTTCTATGGAGCATTGGTCAGTAGACCAATAATCCGGTCAGCCGACGGATTCTTGAAATCGTTGTTTAATTTTGAAGGCCCGAAAAGGTCTTCATGGGAAGAACAGAATATAAGTTTTACCCAAACAAATGTGGGGGGTGTAGCTCAGCTGGGAGAGCACCTGCTTTGCAAGCAGGGGGGTCGACAGTTCGATTCTGTTCATCTCCACCAAAGTGGGACAAAGGACGAAAGAAGTCCGACATAAACTAACATGGGCTCATAGCTCAGGTGGTTAGAGCGCGCGCCTGATAAGCGCGAGGTCGGTGGTTCGAGTCCACTTGAGCCCACCAGTTTTTTGCGAAAATTTCACTTTTCGCCCTCGCGATGTATCTATATACAATCGCTTCGGACAAAAAGCAAAATTTCATCAAAAAAACTTCAATTGCACCTTGAAAACTGAACAATGATAATTTACTAGAATGTAATGAAGCAAGATTATGGTGACTATAATTTTTTAATTATGGGTAACAAACTATAATTTCGTATTGTGTGAGTGATCGAAAGATTAAATATTCAATACCAAGCTGAGGAGAAATCAAGTTTTGAGAAGCATAATTCAAAGCTGTAGAGATACAGTTATTTGGTCAAGCTACAAAGAGCGCAGGGAGGATGCCTTGGCACTGGGAGCCGATGAAGGGCGTAGCGATCTACGAAAAGCCACGGGGAGCCGAAAGCAGGCATTATATCCGTGGATACCCGAATGGGGAAACCCGGCTGGGCAATACCCAGTCACCGTGTACTGAATAAATAGGTGCACGGGGGGAACCGTCTGAACTGAAACATCTAAGTACCACGAGGAAAAGAAATCAACCGAGATTCCCTAAGTAGCGGCGAGCGAACACGGAAGAGGCCAAACCGAGGGTAGCAATACCTTCGGGGTTCGGACAGCATACGTTTACAATGAAATCTAGCCGAAGTGTATGGGAAGACACACCAAAGAGGGTGACAGTCCTGTAGGCGAAAAGGAAGTTGGACAGCTGTATCCAGAGTACCGCCGGACACGTGAAACCCGGTGGGAACATGGGGGGACCATCCTCCAAGGCTAAATACTCCCCAGTGACCGATAGCGTATAGTACTGTGAAGGAAAGGTTAAAAGAACCCCGGGAGGGGAGTGAAACAGAACCTGAAACCCTGTGCTTACAAGCACCGAGAGCCCATCAACGGGTGATCGGGTACCTTTTGTAGAATGGTCCGGCGAGTGAATGTAGCCAGCAAGGTTAAGGACTTAAGGTCCGGAGCCGAAGGGAAACCGAGTCTTAACTGGGCGCGTAAGTTGGCTGTATTCGACCCGAAACCGTGTGACCTACCCATGTCCAGGTTGAAGTGGAGGTAAAACTCCATGGAGGACCGAACGCACGTCTGTTGAAATGGCCGGCGATGAGATGTGGGTAGCGGAGAAATTCCAATCGAACTCGGAGATAGCTGGTTCTCTCCGAAATAGCTTTAGGGCTAGCCTCATTTTAGATTATCGGGGGTAAAGCACTGAATGGGCTAGGGGCCGAGAGGTTACTGAACCTTATCAAACTAAGAATGCCGGATAATTGATGTACAGCAGTCAGACGATGTGAGATAAGTCTCATAGTCAAAAGGGAAACAGCCCAGACCCACAGCTAAGGTCCCTAAACATGGTTAAGTGGAAAAGGATGTGGGGTTGCACAGACAACCAGGATGTTGGCTTAGAAGCAGCCACTCATTAAAAAGAGTGCGTAATAGCTCACTGGTCGAGTGATTCTGCGCCGAAAATTCAACGGGGCTAAATTGTACACCGAAGATCGGGATGTGTTTTGCACATGGTAGGAGAGCGTCGTGTAAGGGGTGAAGTCGTAGCGAAAGTGGCGGTGGACTTTACACGAGTGAGAATGCCGGAATAAGTAGCGAGAATTATGTGAGAATCATAATGGCCGAAAACCTAAGGTTTTTGAAGGAAGGTTCGTCCGCTTCAAGTTAGCCGGGAGCTAAGGCGAGGCCGAAAGGCGTAGTCGATGCACATACGGTAGAAATTCCGTAGCCGCCATTAGATTTAAAACAGAGGGACACCTTTCAAGGGGCATGACCCGGGCGTTGGTAGACCCGGGCGTAAGGGACCGAAAATTTAAGTAGGGAAGCACGTTTGGATGAGGGCGAGAAAAGCTCTGCGTATATCTCAGGCACCCGTACCGCAAACCGACACAGGTAGGTAGGAGGAGAACTCTAAGGCCAACGGGAGAAGAGTTGTTAAGGAACTCGGCAAATTGACACCGTAACTTCGGGATAAGGGGTGCTCTCTACGGAGAGCCGCAGTGAATAGGCCCAGGCAACTGTTTAGCAAAAACACAGGTCTCTGCCAAATCGAAAGATGAAGTATAGGGGCTGACACCTGCCCGGTGCTGGAAGGTTAAGAGGAGATGTGCAAGCATTGAATTGAAGCCCCAGTAAACGGCGGCCGTAACTATAACGGTCCTAAGGTAGCGAAATTCCTTGTCGGGTAAGTTCCGACCCGCACGAATGGTGTAATGATCTGGGCACTGTCTCAACTACCCGCCCGGCGAAATTGTAGTACCGGTGAAGATGCCGGTTACCTGCAACAAGACGGAAAGACCCCATGGAGCTTCACTGCAACCTAATATTGGGTTTCGGTATGTTATGTACAGGATAGGCGGGGAGACTGGGAACCGTAGGCGTCAGCTTACGCGGAGTCAACCTTGGGATACCACTCTTAAAATACTGGAATTCTAACCTGCGGCCGTGAAGCCGGTCGGGGACAGTGTCAGGCGGGCAGTTTGACTGGGGCGGTCGCCTCCCAAAGAGTAACGGAGGCGCTCAAAGGTTCGCTCAGCACGGACGGAAACCGTGCAAAGAGTGTAAACGCATAAGCGAGCCTAACTGCGAGACTGACGGTTCGAGCAGAAACGAAAGTTGGAGTTAGTGATCCGGCGGTATGTGAGTGGAATTGCCGTCGCTTAACGGATAAAAAGCTACCCTGGGGATAACAGGCTGATCTCCCCCAAGAGTCCACATCGACGGGAAGGTTTGGCACCTCGATGTCGGCTCATCACATCCTGGGGCTGTATTCGGTCCCAAAGGGTTCGGCTGTTCGCCGATTAAAGTGGTACGCGAGCTGGGTTCAGAACGTCGCGAGACAGTTCGGTCCCTATCCATCGTGGGCGCAGGAGATTTGAGAGGAGCTGTCCTTAGTACGAGAGGACCGGGACGGACGCACCAATGGTGAACCGGTTGTTCTGCCAAGGGCACAGCCGGGCAGCTACGTGCGGATTGGATAAAAGCTGAAAGCATCTAAGCATGAAACCAACCTCAAGATAAGATATCCCACAGAGTAATCTGGTAAGACCCCCCGGTAGACTACCGGGTTGATAGGCTGCGAGTGTAAGCGTGGTGACACGTTCAGCTGGGCAGTACTAATAGGTCGAGGGCTTGACCAAAGATATTCTCACTTGTACTTCTTCTCAGCTCATTACCTTCGCTCATTGTTCAGTTTTCAGGGTGTAAACGTAGATCCGTTTCCCTGTAACCGGTCGTTAATCGACTGTGTGGTGTTGATATACACCATTAGCTCAGCTGGTAGAGCACCTGACTCTTAATCAGGGTGTCAGGGTTCGAGTCCCTGATGGTGTACCAACGGCCCGTTGGTCAAGTGGTCTAAGACTCTGGCCTCTCACGCCAGCAACATGGGTTCGAATCCCGTACGGGTCACCATTTGGATCTATTTGTGGGCAACAGCCTGCAAAATGATAAATGAGTGTCTTTTCTAAGATACTCCATAGTTGGTGTCTATGACGATGAGGGTCCACCCGTTCCCATCCCGAACACGGTAGTTAAGCTCATCGGTGTCGACAATACTTGGCGGGAAGCCGCCCGGGAAGATAGATCGATGCCAACACAAAGAAAAAGCAACTGATTTTCGGTTGCTTTTTTCTTTTTCTTCGACGGTGTTTCGTGCTCGCCGTTAAGGGAAAATAAACGGATTATAGTGTTATTCGATGTTGAACGGAATAAGACATATTCTCTTTTAAAACATACTGCATCTAATGCTACGGCGTGTTTTGTTTGTCCTGCTTTTGCTGATAAATAATCGATAAGATTTAAGCAGATTTACGAAAAAAATTGCGACTGTTATGCAATCAAAAACTTTATAGAGATAACATTCTTCGGATTATTTTTTCATATTTCATTTGCGTTTGTCCACTGCAAAATACAGCGTAATTCAAACAATTGGATATTTAAAATGGAAAAGTAGTCTTATGATTTTCATCGTTATACCAAATTCTTTTTATTGTCCGAACCAGAACTTATTTTTTTACATGATTAAATTCCTTTCCGTATGTTAATGTCACCCTTTTGCTGGCATTGTAGGTTATAATTCTTTTTGTAATGGTTTTACGGCGGCGAAAGATCAATTTGATTTTAATCTTATTACAGTCTTTTTAGCCGAGTAACATCACCCTAAATTGTCTTTTGAATTTGATGTGGGAAAATTTTTATAAATCACTTGACAAATCAAACGCTTTATGCTATTATCAATTTATCACAGTAAAGCGATAACAAATTAAATCGAAGTGAGGAAATTAAAATGAAAAAATTTATTGCAATTTTGCTTGCCGTTGCCATGATGGCCGTTTGTTTTGCCGGCTGCGGAAGTGACAGCAAATCGAATGACGACGCCAAGACCGACAGCGACCTTTCTTATGTACGGGGAAAGGGCAAGCTTGTTGTGGGAATTACAGATTTTGAACCCATGGATTATCAGGACGGCTCGGGCAATTGGATCGGTTTTGACGCGGATATGGCCACGGCTTTCGCCAAGAGCATCGGTGTTGATGTTGAATTCACCGAAATCGATTGGGACAACAAGGCCATGGGCTTGACGGAAAATCCATCGACTGCGTATGGAACGGCATGACGCTTAACGATGAGGTTAAATCGGCAATGAGCTGCTCAATGCATATTGCAACAATGCGCAGGTGGTTATCGTTAAAGCTGCCGACGTTTCCAAGTATCAGTCCGCCGCAGACTGCAAGGATCTTAAATTCGCCGTTGAAAGCGGCTCGGCAGGACAGAAGGCTGCAGAGGCAAACGGCTATCAGTTCACCGAGGTCAAGGACCAGGCCACCGCTCTTATGGAAGTTAAGGCCGGAACCTGCGACGCCGCAATCATCGACTCCCTTATGGCTGCCGCCATGGTCGGCGAGGGAACCGGTTATGCCGAGCTGACCTACACCGCCAAGCTGACAAGCGAGGAGTAAGTTGGTTTCAGAAAGGGTTCGGATTTGACCGAAAAGCTCAATGAGTTCTTTAAGACCTCTTTTTGAGAGCGGCGAAACCGAGAAGATCGCCGAGAAATACGGAGTTCAGGCTGCCGTTATCGAGCAGAAGTAATTGCTTTAAATAATATAATTATCTTCCGCAGAGGGCGAAATTTCGTCCTCTGCTCATCTTGTTTTTAAAAGGATGTTTTATGCAGACCATAATTCAGCAGTTTCCCACCGTTTTCGGCGCGCTTAACTCCGGATTTTTACAAACGCTCAAGCTTTTTGCCGTTACGCTCCTCGGGGCGATACCTCTCGGACTTATAATTTCTTTCGGCTCAATGTCAAAATTCAAGCCGCTCAGCGCGCTTGTTAAAATTATTGTGTGGATCATTCGCGGAACGCCGCTTATGATTCAGCTGCTTATAATTTATTATATGCCCGGAATGATTGGAAACAACATTTGGGGCGGAGGCGAGGACGGCCGTTTTGTTGCGGCGTCGGTTGCCTTTATCATAAACTACGCCTGTTATTTTTCCGAAATATACCGCGGAGGTATACAGGGTGTGCCTGTCGGTCAGCAGGAGGCCGGAATGGTGCTCGGCATGACAAAAGCCAGATCTTTTCAAGGTAACGCTGCTTCAAATGATTAAACGTATCGTTCCGCCCATGGCAAACGAAATAATCACTCTTGTTAAGGACACCTCTCTTGCGAGAATTATTGCCCTCCAGGAGGTTATTTGGGCGGGTCAGGCCTTTATGAAGGGTTCGAACGGCATTTCGGGTCAGATTTGGCCGCTTTTCTTCACCGGCGTTTATTATCTGTTGTTCAGCGGAGTGCTCACCGTGATTTTCAATAAGGTTGAGAAAAAACTCGCCTATTTCGGCAACTGAGGAGGACAGACATGGCGATACTTGAAGTAAAAAAAACATGAGAAAATCCTTCGGAAAGACCGAGGTTTTAAAGGATGTCAGCTTTGACCTTGAAAAGGGTCAGGTGCTGTCGATTATCGGCTCGTCGGGAAGCGGAAAGACCACCCTGCTTCGCTGTCTCAATTTTCTTGAAAAGGCCGACGGAGGCCGTGTTTTTCTTGACGGAAAGCTCTTTGCCGATTTTTTCGGGGCAGAAAAATATTCCGAAAATGAGATCAGAGCAATGCGGCTCAATTTCGGCCTTGTTTTCAGCAATTTAATCTTTTCCTCAATACAGCGTGCTAAAAATGTGACTCTTGCTCCCGAGCTTCTTAAAAAGCAGGAAATGAAAACAAGAGGAAAGGCCGCGGTTAAGGAGGAAATCGAAAAAAGGCAAGGGATATTCTTTCCAAGGTGGGACTGTCGGAAAAGCTTGACAATTTCCCAAGCGAGCTGTCGGGCGGTCAGCAGCAGCGAGTAGCAATTGCGAGAGCTCTTGCCCTCGAGCCTGAAATTCTCTTTTTGACGAACCGACCTCCGCCCTTGACCCTGAGCTTACGGGCGAGATTCTGAAGGTAATAAAGAGCCTTGCCGAGCAAAATCGCACCATGGTCATCGTTACCCATGAGATGAGCTTTGCCGCCGAAATTTCCGATAAGGTCATATTTATGGACGACGGATTTATTGCCGAGCAGGGCAGCGCCGACGAAATTTTCGGTAATCCGCAAAACAGGCGGCTCAAGGAATTTTTGAACAAAATATATGATTAAATCAAGGAAAATGACGGTCGGAAAATATTTCGCCGGCCGACAGCCTGCAGTTTGCTGTCAAAGACGGAAATCGAATTTTTCGATTTCCGTTTTTTCTATTATTTATTGATTTGTCGCTGTTTTTTTGTTATAATAGTTTTAAATGGGCATGGTGTTTTTTTTTTTTCGAAGGAGGGGCAAGACGATGGTACTTAAAATTATCGGTATTGTTTTGCTCTGCGTTTTGGGGAATTATTGCCCTGTTGCTTGTGTTGCCTTTCTCGGTTATGCTGAAAAAAGACGGCGAAAATTTTGAAATATCGGCCCGATTCCTGTTTGTTAAAAAAATCTGACTGAAGCGCTGAAAAAACGAAGCGGCCCCAAGGACGAAAAAAACGCCGCCCCAAAAAGAAAAAGGAAAAGAAACCGCCGCGAAAAGCCGAAAAAAAACAGCAAGCTAAGGTTTCGCCGAGAGACATAATAGCCCTGTCGTTTTATGCCGTGAAGGAGCTTTTCCGCCTGTTCGGTCGGTGCCGCGTAATCCGTCTTAAGGTGAATTATGTTGCCGGGGGCGAGGATCCCGCGGCGGCGGCCATGACCTACGGAGGAGTGTGCGCCGCGATTTATCCCTTTTGGGATTTTTAAATTCAAAATGAGCATAAAAAATCAGGCGAGAGCATAAATCTTCGCTGCGATTTTGAAAAGAGCAAATCCGAATTCGATTTTGATATATGTTTGCGGCTTCGACCCTTTTGGGCGTTGATCGCCGCGGTGCGTGTTGTCGGCGCATACATTAAAAGAAAAAGGAGTGTTTGAATATGTCGGGTGAACATTCAACAAAAAGCTTTTTCGGGAAGAACTCAAACGGCCGAAAACCTTTTCAAAGCTGATCGGCACCGTTACCGACAAGGTAAAGGAACTGGCATCTTCCGGTTCGGTTGCGGGAGACAAAATTTATTTTGAGGACAGCGCCGTCATTCCTGTTTCAAAGGTATCTGCGGGCTTTGCCGGCGGAGCGGCCGATATTTTGAATTTTGACAAGCGTTCGGCCGACGGAGGCGCGGGTGCAGGCGCAAAAATAACGGTCACCCCCATGGCTTTTATCGTCAGGGAAGAGGGTAAAATACGCCTTGTGGGTATGCCCGAGCCCGAGCAAAACGAGGGGGCGTCCTCGGGAATCGTTTCCTCTCTTATCGGAGCGGGCATGGAGGCTCTTGCGGCGAAAAAGGCCCAAAAGAACGAAAAACCGATAGTGAGGTCACCGTCACCGAAACCGAAAGCGACGGCAAAACCCGCAGAAGAAAGTTTAAAAAATCCACCGAAACAAAAGAGAAATAGTTATTCCGACGGCGGTCCAAAAACTGCGGTTATAAGGATTTTATACGGCGGTTCTTTCGCCTTGCGGCGTTTGACGGCCGCGGCGCTCTTGCGGCAGGCGGGCGTTCCGACGTCTTTAAAAAGCTGTTCCATTGAGCTGTCGCTGTTGCTGCGAAAGCTTGGTTCCGCTTTCGGTCACAAAGAGTATGGCTCTTTCGAAAAACGGGTTTCCCGTTTCCCTTATTTCGATTGTCTGGCGGTTGACTCCTCTTATCATAAGGCTCCTCCTGTGATTTAAGTGAAAGTGTTAGACTCTGTTTCTATTGTTGTCGGGAAAATTTTGGTTTATTCAGACGAGAGGGTGCCTATGAAAAGAATTATGTTCGGGGAAGCTTTAACCCGGTGCATCTCGGCCATGCTGCCATGGTAAAGGCTGCTTTGCTTGACCCGACAGTCGACATTGTGACGGTGGTGCCGGCGAGATGTTCCCCCCTTTAAGTCGGAAGAGGGTCTTTGCGATGGAGAAAAGCGCCTTGAAATGTGCCGCCTTGCGTTTGAAGGATTTGAAAAAACCGAAGTGTCGGACATAGAATTCTCTTTGCCCTATCCGAGCTTTACCGTCAATACCCTGTCTCGGCTTTCGTCGCTTTATCCCGGCGACGGTCTAGGACTCTCATAGGCGGGGATTCGGTTATGGGGCTTTGCAAATGGCGGAAAGCGAAAAATAATCGAAACCGCCGAAATATTTGCCGCCGTGCGAAACGGCGCCGACAGGGCGGCCGTGGAAAAAGAGCTTTGCCGTATCGGCGCAAGGTACAGCATTGTGAACATGAAAGAAATCGACATTTCCTCCACCGACATAAGAGAGCGGCTGAAAAGGGGGCTTTCCTGCAGCGGTTTGCTTGACAAAAGGGTGGAAAAATATATAATCGACAACCGTCTTTACAGATAAGGAGGACACCATGGAGGGAGAAAAATATATAGAGGTCATACGCCCGAGAATGAGCGAGCGGCGTTTTATTCATTCGCTCAATGTCGCCAAAGGAGGCGGTTCGCCTGTGCGATAAATACGGCGGCGACAGGGAAAAGGCTTACACGGCCGGAATTCTTCACGATGTTATGAAGGAAGCCGACGGTAATTTTCAGTTGCAAATTTTATCCGATAATGGTATAATACTCGATATGGTGTCGCAAAATGCCGAAAAGCTTTGGCACGCAAAATCCGGAGCGGCCTTTGCAAGTACATACTTGGTATCGACGACGAGGATATTATCAACGCAATAAGCTATCACACTACCGCAAGAGCGGGCATGAGCCCTCTTGAAAAGGCGGTCTATCTTGCCGACTATATCGGCGAGGACAGAGATTATCCCGGCGTCGAGCAAATGAGAGCGGCGGTTGAAAAAAAGCGAGGAATGCGGAATGGAATTTTCCCTTAAATTTTCCATAACCGACCTTGTGAACCGTAACAAACCGGTTCATCCCGATACGGTGGACGCATTTAACGAATTGTTTTTGAAAAAAAGATAGGGTGAAAAAATGTCGGACAACAGAAATTCGAGAGATATATATAGCAGTTCCCGCCCGAGAAGTCATGTAAAGACTTCTTCCGGGAGGGTCAGAACGCAGAAAAAGGTTCAAAATGACGGTGCCGACAGCGGCCGCCGTCCCAAAAGCTCCAAGGGCAAGAGGGTTGCGGTCAACGCCGTGCTGTCGGTGGTGCTTGTGCTTTGCATAGGGCTTACCGCCGTCTGTATAAAATATCCCAATCTTCCCACCATTCTTCTGAGCGGTATGAGATCCGATAACGGTGAAGATGTTCAACAGCAGATGGAGGACGTCATAAAAAGTCCAACCGAGGATGTTTCCTATTTCCTCATAACCGGAACCGACCTTTCGGGCGATCTCACCGACATTATCATGGTTGTCTGCTTTAACATCAAGGACAAAACCGCAAACATTCTCCAAATCCCGAGAGATACTTACATCGGCAGCGACATTGACAGCGGAAAGGTAAACGCGGTCTACGAATCGGCCAAGGACGGTCAGTCCCGCATAAACGTGATGATGAAGCGCATAAACGATTATCTCGGCCTTCCCATCGACCACTATGCCGTGGTTTCCATTTCGGCCTTCAGAAAAATCGTCGACGTGCTCGGCGGAATCGACGTGGAGGTTCCCATTGAAATGGACGCCAACGATACCGAAGAGGTTTGGTATCATTATGAAAAGGGCTGGAATCACCTAAACGGCGGTATGGCCGAGGCCTTTGTCCGCCACAGAGACAGCTATGTAATGGGCGATCTCGGGCGTGTTCAGGCCCAGCGAAATTTTTATGCGGCCTTTATAAAGGAAATGCTGGGCATGAGTCTCGGCGAAATGGCAAGCGTGGCCGACAAATGCTATAACGACATCGCCACCGACATGAGCGTCGGACAGCTGCTGAGCTATGCAAGCGCCGCCAAGGGTATGAGCATGGAAACCATAAGCTTCTATGCCGTTCCCGGTCAGCCCGGATATTACAGCCCCAGGGCGTTTCCCGTTCCTACTATTCGATACACAAAAAAGGAATATGTGGAGCTTATAAATGAATATTTCATGCCCTATTCCGACGAGCCCCTCACGGTGGACGACATTAAAATCAAGGAGCTCCACACCGAATATGAGCCCAGCTATCTCACAAACGACAAGACGGGAATAGGACAGTATGTGGGCGAGGAGGACGCCTCAAGCACCGCCTCCTCAAATTCAGATTGATTATGAGGTGATTTTTTGAAATCCGAAGAACTTATTAAAATTGCCGTAAAGGCTCTTGACAGCAAAAAGCCCGCGACATCGAGGTCATAAACGTTGAGGGACTTACCATGCTCGGAGATTACCTTGTCATTGCTTCGGGAACCTCCAACACGCAGGTGCGCTCCCTTGCCGAAGAGGTCGAATATAAGCTTTCGCAGGAGGGGATTGAGCCCCACCACATCGAGGGCCGGACCACTCAATGGTATTTGCTCGATTACGGCGACGTTATGGTTCATGTTTTTCCACAGCGACGCAAGAAATTTCTATGCCCTCGAGCGTATGTGGGCGGACGGCGAAAAAGGTGGATATTTCCCATCTTCTGACCGAGGACTGAAAAACCGTTAACCGATATTTTTATAAAGAGGCGAGTTTGTTGATACCTTACGATTACAAAGCAATTGAAAAAAGTGGCAGAAAAAATGGGAAGAGGCGGGAATTTTCCATGCCGAAAACGGCTCGGATAAGCCCAAGTTTTATGCTCTTGTGGAGTTTCCCTATCCTTCGGGTCAGGGTCTTCATGTCGGTCATCCCCGTTCATACACGGCACTTGACATTGTGGCGAGAAAGCGCCGCAAAAACGGATATAACGTGCTTTATCCCATGGGCTGGGACGCTTTCGGCCTTCCCACCGAGAATTTTGCCATAAAAAATCATATCCACCCCGAGATCGTCACCAAAAACAACATTGCCCATTTTAAGGAGCAGCTTGTTTCTCTCGGATTTTCCTTTGATTGGAGCAGAGAGATAAACACCACCGATCCCGACTACTATAAATGGACTCGGTGGATTTTCTTAAAGCTTTTTGAAAAGGGACTTGCCTATAAAAAAGGAAATGTCGGTCAACTGGTGCACCTCCTGTAAATGCGTGCTTGCCAACGAAGAAGTGGTAAACGGTGTTTGCGAGCGGTGCGGAAGCGAGGTCGTTCATAAGGTAAAGAGCCAATGGATGCTCAAAATCACCGAGTATGCACAGCGCCTCATTGACGACCTTGACGTTCTTGATTATATCGAGCGGGTCAAGCTGCAGCAGAAAAACTGGATAGGCCGCCCACCGGCGCTCAGGTCAAATTCAACACCACCGCAGGGGACGTGCTTGAAATATATACCACCCGTCCCGACACCCTTTTCGGCGCCACTTATATGGTTATCAGCCCCGAGCACCCCTTTGTGGAAAAATGGGCTGAAAGCCTTGAAAATATCGACGAAATCAGAGCCTACCGCGCCGAGGCGGCAAAAAATCCGACTTTGAGCGCACCGAGGTCGCCAAGGATAAAACCGGCGTCAGACTTTGCGGCGTTGAGGCCATAAATCCCGTCAACGGCAATAAAATTCCCATTTTCGTTTCCGACTATGTTCTCATGACCTACGGAACCGGCGCCATAATGGCCGTTCCGGCTCACGACACCCGCGACTATGACTTTGCAAAGGTTTTCGGCCTTCCCATTGTTGAGGTCGTGGCAGGCGGAGATGTGTGGAAAAGGAAGCCTTTACCGACTGCGCTACCGGCACAATGGTCAATTCCGGCTTTTTAAACGGACTGACCGTCGACGAGGGCCAAAAAAGCCATTATCGAATGGCTTGAAAAGGAAGGCGTGGGCGAACCCAAGGTCAACTTTAAGCTGCGCGACTGGGTTTTTCCCGTCAGCGCTATTGGGGCGAGCCCATTCCCATTGTTCATTGCGACGAATGCGGATATGTTGCCCTGCCCGAAAGCGAGCTGCCGCTGCGTCTCCCCGAGGTGGAGTCCTACGAGCCCACCGACAACGGCGAGTCGCCCCTTGCGAAAATCGACAGCTTTGTAAACACCACCTGCCCCCATTGCGGAGGCCCCGCCAAGAGAGAAACCGACACCATGCCTCAATGGGCGGGTTCGTCGTGGTATTTCCTTCGCTACTGCGATCCTCACAACGATAAGGAGCTTGCTTCAAAAAGAGGCTCTTGAATATTGGACTCCCTGTCGATTGGTATAACGGCGGTATGGAGCATACCACACTGCACCTGCTTTACAGCCGCTTCTGGCATAAGTTCCTTTACGATATCAAGGTTGTTCCCACGCCGGAGCCCTATGCCAAAGCGCACCAGCCATGGCATGATTCTCGGCGAAAATGGCGAAAAAATGTCCAAATCCCGCGGAAACGTGGTCAATCCCGACGACGTGGTGAGGGACTACGGTGCCGACACCTTCGTCTTTACGAAATGTTTATAGGCGATTTTGAAAAGGCCGCTCCCTGGTCGACCTCTTCCAAGGGCTGCCGCCGCTTTGTGGAAAGGGTTTGGAATCTCCGCGACAAGGTGAACAGGGGGAAGAAGGCCGCTCAAAGGCGCTTGAAAAGGCGCTTAACCGCACTATAAAAAAAGGTGACCGAGGACATCGAGGACATGAAGTTCAACACGGCCATCGCCGCCATGATGAGCCTGCTTAACGAGGTTGACAAGGTCGGAAGCCTTTCAAACGAGGATTATAAGACCATCATAAATCTGCTCAATCCTTTCGCCCCACGTCACCGAGGAGCTTTGGGAGGAGCGCGGATTTGAAGGATTTTGCTCCCTTTGCCGATTGGCCGGAGTATGACGAAAGCCTTTGTGTTGACAGCGAGGTTGAAATCGCCGTTCAGGTCAACGGAAAGCTTAAGGACCGCATAACCGTTGCCGTCGACGCCGACCAGGACACGGTGCTTGCCGCCGCAAAGAAATCCCAAAAGGTTGCCGCCGAGCTTGAGAGCGGAAATGTCGTTAAGGAAATATACATCAAGGGCAAGCTTGTTAATATTGTCATAAAAAATAATGAATTGCTATTGACAAACGGTATTTCTTTTGTTGTATAATATCAGTTGCACATAGTAGCAAATACCCCTGCCGTTAGGCGGAGGGAGGGACATAGATGAGTCAGGTAAAAATCAAAGAGAATGAATCTCTGGAGAATGCTCTCCGTCGATTTAAGAGACAGACTGCGCGCGACGGCGTTATCCAAGAAGTGCGCAAGAGAGAGCATTATGAAAAGCCTTCGGTAAAGCGCAAGAAGAAATCCGAGGCGGCTCGCAAACGCAAGTATAAATAATTCTTCAAAGTCAAGGCTGTGCTTCTTAGCACGGCCTTTTCTGTTTTTATGTCGAATACTGCCGAAATGGCGTTGACAATATTTGCGGGGTTTGTTATGATGAAGAAAAAGGAGGAGAAATCATGAAAAAATTTTTATCGGTTATTTTGGCGCTGTCGCTTTTTGATGTCGGTTTTGCCATGTCGGTCTCTGCCGAGGGGGAAAGACCGCTCGGTGACGCCGACGGAGACGGAACGGTATCGGTAACCGACGCGCTTTTGACTCTCCAAGCGGCAGTATTCAAAATCTCATTTGACGAAGCTCAGACCCTTTCGGCCGACGTGAATGCGGACGGAGAAATTTCGGTCAACGACGCATTACTTATCATACAGTACGCGGTGAACAAAATAGCGCTTTTCCCCTGCGAGGACGGCTTTGATTATTGGGCCGATTATGTGAAGGAATACGGCGAATATATGTCGGACACCGATTGCTATGCGGTCGGCGAAATAATTTCGAAAATAATGATGTGGTTTATATGAGCATCTATTCGGTGAAGGATGACGCTTTCGGTTTTTCCGTTTACTATGTAAGCGATAATGTTATTGTCGCTTTTACTGTCGACAGAAACAGAAAGATGGAGTATCGGGTTTGCGATGCCGATGAGACGTGCTACATCGGCGGCACGGTTGACGATGCGGCGACATTTACTTGGGCCGGCAATTTGAACCCGAGTGAGTTCAGCGGCGAGGAGCTCAACAATCCCGATTCGATTGAAGCTGCCCGCGATGAGATTGCAACGCTTTTTGATTTGACCCAAAGTTATCTTTCCTACTACGGCCGAATTTCTCTGAAATATTTGGGATTTAAACAATATAACTATTAAGCATTAAAAACCCGCCTAATTCTTAAATGAATGAGGCGGGTTTTGTTATGTGTGTTCAGTCCCACAGCTTTTTCGGGATAAAGCCCCGAGTCGGTGAGAGCGGCGATTGCCGAGGAAACCTGTTCGCTGTCCTCTTTATATGTCACGCCGTACCATTTATCGTTTGTGGTGAGCACCGATATTTCGGCATATCCGTCACGGATGCATTTGTCGGCGACCTCGGGAAGGAAAAAACTCGGCCTTTAAGGGATTTTCGTGCTTCGCCGTCAAAAGGCCTTGAGTCCTTCGTCAAGACGGTTGAAGAAATCGGGGGTAAAGCCCCAAAAATTCATGGACACCACCGAGTCGAGGGGAAGGGTCTTTATGCTTCCGTCGTCATTTTTATTCTGTGCCGCATTGCCGTTTCTTGACAGTTTTTGTGTTCGCAAACCGACATGAGACGGTTGTCTTTGTCAATTTCGCAAACACCTCTCGACACCGTTCCGTTGTCGGTAAGCGTGTTGCCGAGCACAAAGCCGGCCATGCAGTAATTAACTCCGCCACGTTTTTCGCCGAGAAAATCGTAAACAAGCTTGAAGGCGTTCGGACCGTAATAGTCGTCGGCATTTATAACTGCGAAAGGCTCGTTCACAACGTCCTTACAGCACCACACCGCGTGGCCGGTTCCAAGCGGCTTTTCTCGCCCTTCAATACCCGCATATCCTTCGGGGAGCCTGTCGGTCGACTGAAAAACATAGTCGACCTGTATGTGCTTTTGCCACGCTGTCGCCGATTTCCGACTTGAAAATCTCGAGATTTTCCTCCTTTATAACGAAAACCACTCGGTCAAAGCCCGCTCTTTTTGCGTCAAAAATGCTGTAATCTATGATTTTTTCGCCGTGCTTGCCGATTTTTGCAAGCTGCTTAAGCCCGCCGAACCGACTTCCCAGTCCGCCGGCCATTATAATAAGGGTTGCTTTTTGCCATGTTTTAACGTCCTTTGTTTTTTTCTCCATTTTACCACATAAGAGGGAAAAATCAACCGTCGATTGCACCGATGCCGTCAAAATCGGTAAAAATTTGTTTTTTTCCGAAGGCGGGAGAGTAGTTCCAGCGGGAAATGTGTCCCGATTCTATGAAATATTTTGCGGGTTCGGCCGGGTAATCGGCCTCGAAACAATCGATTATTATAAGCTTCACCTTCATTTTGTCGGGCAGTATGTTTTTTATGAAAACCGACGCCCGATTTCCCGGCACGGCGCAGCCTTTGGGTTCGGCAAGCCCCGCAAGATTCGGGGTGAGCTCCACAAAGCTGCCGTAGCTTTCCACCGTGCGTATAAGTCCCGACACCGTTTCGCCCTGACTGAAAAGAGCGGCGTTTTGTTCCCACGTTCCGAGAAGCTCCTTGTGGGTTAGATTGATTTTGCCGTCCGCCTCCTTGGATTTTATGACAGCTTTTATGGACTGCCCCACGAAAAAGCGGTCTTTCGGGTGAAAAATTCTTGAAACCGAAATACAGTCGACAGGCAGCAGGGCGACAATTCCGCAGCCTATGTCGCAAAAAGGCGCCGAAGGGTTCAAAGGTGGGTTACCGCCGCGTCGATGACGTCTCCGGGCGTGAAGAAATCTATAAATTCTCTCATGCAGGCGGCCTGGGCCTTTTTCTTGATAAAACCGCAAGTGGAGCGCCGTCTTTTGTTATTATGTCCTCCACGGTAAAGCAGACGGGGGGTGATTGACCCGCGAGATAAAGGGCAATGTCGCGTACCGAGCCGTCGCTTATTCCGAGCGCTCCCTCCTCTCGGGGGATAACCCCTTCATTGCGGGCATATCCACGTAAAGGTTCATGTTTAAAATCGCAAAGAGAGGCTCTTGCCTCGAGAATTCTTCCGCTTTTACCGCTTCCGAAAAAAATAACGGGGTCTTTTATTGTTTTTTGGTTTTCCGGGCGGGAAAACAGAACGCCCTCGGGATAAAATTTATTCATAGCTTTTCACCGATTCCTTTTTTACTTTGCTTTTCCACGAGGAATATATGAAATTTTCTTTGTTTACATTCCTTTAACAAAAAATATTTTTTTTAAATCGGTTTGTGGTAATATATATTTAATAAATTTCTGGGAATGATTTTTTGAAGATAGGAAACTTGGAAATAAAAGGGCTATGCGGCGCTTGCGCCCATGGCGGGAGTTGCCGACCGCGCCATGAGAGAAATCTGCACGTTGCGGCGCCGCCTTCTGCGTCGGTGAGCTCGCCTCGGCCAAGGGCATTTCCATGAACGATAAAAAGTCGGCCGAGCTGCTCTTTTGTGGGCGAAAGGGAACGCCCCATGGCAAGTCAGCTTTTCGGAAACGACCCCGTTGTTATGGCTGCTGCGGCGCGAAAGGCCATGGAATATCGGCCGGATTTATAGATATAAATGGGCTGTCCTGCCCCGAAGGTCGCTAATCACGGCGGAGGGAGCGGTCTTTGAAGGATCTTCCCCTTGCCGAGCGGGTTGCAAGGGCGGTGATCGAGGCGTCCGATGTTCCCTGTTTCGGCCAAAATCAGAATAGGCTGGAACGGTGAAAGCATGGTGGCCGTCGAGCTTGCAAAAAAAGACTTGAACAGGCGGGAATTTCCATGATAACCGTTCACGGACGCACAAGGGAGCAGCAATATGCCCCTCCCGTCGATCTCGACGCCATAGCCGCCGTGAAAAAAGGCGGTGTCGGTTCCGGTCGTCGGAAACGGCGATGTTTTCACTCCGAAGGACGCCGCGCGGATGTATGAGCATACCGGCTGCGACATGATAATGATCGGCAGGGGGAGCCATGGGTTCGCCTTGGATTTTTTCGGCCGTCAACGCATATTTGAGCGAAGGAAGGCTGCTGCCCGAGCCCCCGTTGCCGAAAGGATGAGATTTATGCTCAGGCAGGCAAGGCTCATGTGCGAATATAAGGAACCCAAAATTGCCTGCCTGCAGATGAGAAAGCAGGCTGCGTGGTATATAAAAGGGTATAAAGGGCGCTGCCGAAATCAGAAAAAGGTTTTCGGTATAACCGAAATTTCTCAGCTTGAAAGGCTTGCTTTTGAAATAGTGGAAAGGGAGAAAAATTCATGAAAAAATTTATCTGTATAATTGCGGTTCTTGCGGTCGTGCTGTCGCTTACGGCCTGCTCCACCGACACATACTCTGAAAGCAGCAAATCGTCGAATTTTCTGCTTAAAAACGTTGTGTCGGTCAAGCTTTCCGGCCCGGGAACCGAGATCGGCGGCGACGACACCGAGGTCACGCTCGATTCCGAAAGCGGACAGCAATTCAACGATTTTATAACCCTTGTCAAGGGCAAAAGCTTGATTCCATCCCCGAAAGCCACATTTTCGGTATGGCGCTCATAACCTATACCACCAAATATGACGAACAGATAAAGGCCTATCCCGCCAATGACGGCTCAAATTATATTCAGCTTTATTCGCTCAATACCATGACCTGCAAATATCTTGAGCTGTCCGAGGGCGATATGCAAAATCTTGTTTCGGTGTTCGAACGCAACGGAATTTCGGTCAATTACGGAGCTGACACGGTGAGTATACAAAAGATTTTGCCCGATGAATTCGCCGACGTAAAGAAATTCTATTCCGACCTTATCGACGAAATGGGCGACGGAAACGAAAGCATCGGCTGGAAAAGGGGGTATACCCTTCCGACGGGTATATTGCCGAGAGCATAGAAAAGGGCTGTATGTATAAGCTTGAAGCTGACGGACAAATCGCGGCTGTTGCCGTTGCCGACGAAAACTGCAACGGGGGATATGACGGTGTGAAATTTATGACCGAATGCGACGCGTCGGAGATTTGGTGTTTCATGCCCTTGCGGTGTCGCCCCGCTTTCAGGGCAAGGAATGGGAAAGGCTTTTTGTAAAGAACTGCTTGTTCTTGCCGGGCAAGAGGGTAAAAAGACCGTCCGCCTTGACATTCTCGGCACAAATACCGCCGCCGAGAGGCTTTACACCGGCTGCGGATTTCGGTTTGTCGCCGAAAAAGATATGTTCTATGAGGACACGGGACTGGCCGAATACAAAATTCTTGAATATGAAATTTAAATTTTTCGCCTTTAGTTGCATGGGTTTATGCAACCGAAGGCTTTTTTTTGTTCCCATATTTGTAAACAATTTTTTAAAACCTCTTGACTTTGCGACAAAAGGTGTTACAATGAATTAGCACTCGGAGGAAAAGAGTGCTAAAAGTGTTTACTTATTACATTTAGGAGGAATATATTATGAAGATCAAACCCCTTTCCGACCGTGTTGTTATCAAAATGGTCGAAGCAGAAGAAACCACCAAGAGCGGAATCATTCTTTCGGGCTCGGCAAAGGAAAAGCCCCAGGTTGCCGAAGTTATCGCGGTCGGCCCCGGCGGCACCGTCGACGGCAAAGGAAGTTAAAATGTATGTTAAAAAAGGCGATCACGTGCTGACAAGCAAATATTCCGGAACCGAAGTTAAGGTTGACGGAGAGGATTATATCATTGTTCGTCAGAACGATATTTTGGCAATTGTTGAATAAGTAAGAGAAAGGTTGATTTATAATGGCAAAAGATATTCTTTTCGGAGAAGAAGCCAGAAAGGCTCTCCAGTCGGGTGTTGATCAGCTTTCCAACACCGTTAAAGTTACCCTCGGACCCAAAGGCAGAAACGTTGTTATCGACAAGAAATACGGCGCGCCCCTTATCACCAACGACGGCGTGACCATCGCAAAGGAAGTCGAGCTTGACGATCCCTTTGAAAACATGGGCGCACAGCTTGTTAAAGAGGTCGCCACCAAGACCAACGACGTGGCCGGCGACGGCACCACCACCGCAACTCTCCTTGCTCAGGCTCTTATCAGAGAGGGCATGAAGAACGTTGCCGCAGGCGCCAACCCCATGGACGTTAAAAAGGGTATTCAGAAGGCCGTTGACGAGACCGTTAAGGAGGTCACCAAGAACTCCAAGAAGGTTTCGGGCACCAAGGACATCGCCCGTGTAGCCAGCGTTTCGGCCGCCGACGAATATATCGGAACCCTCATCGCCGAGGCTATGGAAAAGGTTACCTCCGACGGCGTTATAACCGTTGAGGAGTCCAAGACTGCCGAGACCTACAGCGAGGTCGTGGAAGGCATGGAATTCGACCGCGGATATATTTCCCCTACATGGTCACCGATTCCGACAAAATGGTTGCAGAGCTTGACGAGCCCTACATTCTCATCACCGATAAAAAGATCAGCAACATTCAGGACATCCTGCCCCTGCTCGAGCAAATCGTAAAGGCCGGCAAGAAACTGCTCATCATCGCCGAGGACGTTGAGGGCGAGGCTCTTTCCACCATTCTCGTCAACAAGCTCCGCGGAACCTTCACCTGCGTTTGCGTTAAGGCTCCCGGTTTCGGCGACAGAAGAAAGGAAATGCTCCGCGACATCGCCATACTCACCGGCGGCGAAGTCATCACCGAGGAGCTTGGTCTCGACCTTAAGGACGCCACCGTTGCACAGCTCGGTACCGCCCGTCAGGTCACGATTTCCAAGGAAAACACCATCATTGTGGACGGTGCGGGAAAGAAGACCGCCATTAAAGACCGTATCGGTCAGATCCGCAATCAAATCGAAGGCACTACCTCCGATTTCGACCGTGAAAAGCTTCAGGAGCGTCTTGCCAAGCTTTCGGGCGGCGTAGCCGTTATCAAGGTCGGCGCGGCCACCGAGGTTGAAATGAAGGATAAGAAGCTCAGAATCGAGGATGCTCTCGCGGCAACCAAGGCAGCCGTTGAAGAGGGCATTGTTGCCGGCGGCGGCGTGGCTCTTGTGGACGCCATTCCCGCAGTTGAGGCTTTCAGCGACACCCTCGAGGGCGACGAAAAAACCGGCGCCAAAATCGTTGTCAGAGTGCTTGAGGAGCCCATGCGTCAGATTGCCGCAAATGCCGGTCTCGAAGGCTCTGTCATTGTCAACGAGGTTCGTTCCCACAAGGGAATCAACTATGGCTTTGACGCCAAGAAGGAGGAGTATGTCGACCTGATGAAATCGGGTATCGTCGATCCTACCAAGGTTACGCGTTCGGCCATTCAGAACGCTTCTTCCGTTGCCGCAATGGTGCTGACCACCGAGTCGCTCATCGCCGAAAAGAAGGAAGACGCAGCGGCCGCAAACGCAGCTGCAGCCGCAGCAGCTGCAGCGGGCGGCGGAATGTATTGATAAACAAACGCGAGATTACTGTTATCGATAAGCAATATATCGATAAGACTTGCTTTGTATCAAAATAACAGGTCAAAGACCGTTTAAGGGAGTATCTTTATTGATATTCCCTTTTTTCATTTTTTTTGGATTTTTTTTTGACCTTTGGGGATTGAAAAATATGTGTTAATTGGATATAATGTGTTTGTTAAACCATGTGAAATTAACATGAATTCGTGTGATAATGTTAATTTCGCCAAAAGATGTGGAGGCAAAAATATGGCAATGTTAGAACAGTATTTTCCTCTTTTGACTCTTGCGGTTGCGCTTGTTGCGCTTGTCTTTGTGGCTCTCACGGCCAAAAAGGTCTTCGGTTTTTCCGAGGGCAACGACCGCATGGCAAAGCTTTCGGCGTCCATCCGCTCGGGAGCAAACGCGTTTTTAAAGAGGCAATACACCGTTGTAGCGATCATCTTTGTGGTCGTGGCGCTCATCCTCGGAGTGATGGCAATCACGGGGAATCTTTCTCCCTTTGTGCCCTTCGCTTTCCTGACCGGCGGAATTTATTCGGCTCTTGCCGGATTTGTCGGAATGAAGATAGCCACTTCCTCAAACGCAAGAACAGCAAACGCATGTCAGAGCTCTTAACAAGGGACTCAAGGTGGCCTTTTCGGCCGGTTCGGTCATGGGCTTCACCGTTGTTGCTCTCGGCCTTTTTGACATTTCGGTTTGGTTCGTTCTTCTCAAATTTGTATTTAAGCTCGGAATTGACGACATCACCAACGCCATGGTAATGTTCGGAATGGGAGCTTCCTTTATGGCTCTCTTTGCCCGTGTGGGCGGCGGAATTTTCACCAAGGCCGCCGACGTGGGCGCCGACCTGTGGGTAAGGTTGAGGCCGGAATTCCCGAGGACGACCCCGCAACCCGCCGTTATCGCCGACAACGTGGGCGACAACGTGAGCGACGTGGCCGGCATGGGCGCCGACCTCTACGAGTCCTATTTCGGCTCGATAGTTTCCTGCTGCGCTCTCGCAACCGCCGCCTTCAGAAGCGTCGGAACCGAGATGATGACAAGAGCGGTTATCGTTCCGCTGCTCATCGCCGCCGTGGGAATCATCTGCTCCATGCTCGGAACCTTCCTTGTCCGCACCAAAGAGGACACCAATCAAAAGACCCTGCTTTCGGCTCTTCGCCGCGGAACCAACACGGCTTCGGTGCTTGTGGCAATCGCCGCATTCCCCATTGTTTGGTTCGTGCTCGGACAGGAGCATTTTAAAATTTATTTCTCCATTCTTTCGGGACTTCTTGCCGGAGTGCTTATCGGTCTCGCAACCGAATATTTCACCTCCGACAGCTATAAGCCCACCAAAAAGCTTGCAGCCCAGTCGGAAACCGGCTCTGCCACCATTATCATCGGCGGAATCGGTCTCGGAATGCTTTCCACCGCCGTGCCCATCATCATTGTCGGCGCCGCCATTCTCGCCGCATATTATTTCGCCGGCGGCTTTGCGGAGGGTGCCGGAAATCTCGGCCTCTACGGCGTGGCGCTTGCCGCCGTGGGAATGCTTTCCACCCTCGGCATAACCCTTGCCACCGACGCCTATGGGCCCTGTTGCCGATAACGCCGGCGGTATCGCCGAAATGGCGGGACTCGATCCCGAGGTCAGAGAGCGTACCGACGCCCTCGATTCCCTCGGAAATACCACCGCCGCCACCGGTAAGGGCTTTGCAATAGGCTCTGCGGCACTCACCGCCCTCGCGCTTATTGCGTCCTACATCGACCAGCTCGGTGTTAAGGGCTTTGAAGGAATAAACCTCAGCGTTATGGAACCCTCCGTGCTTGTCGGTCTTATGATCGGCGCCTGCCTGCCCTTTTGTTTTCGCCGCTCTCACCATGGGTCGGTGGGCAAGGCTGCACAGAGCATTGTTAAGGAAGTCCGCCGTCAGTTCTGAGAAATCGTCGGCATTATGGACGGAAAGGCCGAGCCCGACTATAAGACCTGCGTCGACCTTTGCACCCGTTCCTCACTTCTGAAATGGTTCTCCCTTCGGTTATCGCCATTGTGGTTCCCGTTCTTGTGGGACTCATTCTCGGACCCAACGGAGTTATCGGACTTCTCGCCGGCGCAACGGTTACCGGATTCCTCATTGCAATATTCATGAGCAATTCCGGCGGCGCATGGGATAACGCCAAGAAATATATCGAGGCGGGCAACTTCGGCGGAAAGGGCAGCGATTGCCACAAGGCCGCCGTTGTGGGCGACACCGTGGGTGATCCTTTAAGGATACCTCCGGCCCTGCAATCAACATTCTCATCAAGCTTCTTTCGGTGGTTTCCATCGTCTTTGCGGGACTTGTGGTTAACTTCCACCTGATGTAAGAATACAGCTTAAAGTTAAAGCCTGTCCGAAAAAATCGGGCAGGCTTTTTAGCTTATATTTATCGGGCTTTTTAAAGCTCGCGCTTATAGGCCTCAAGCGCGGCGGGGTCGATTCCGGTTACCGAGGACAGCGAGTCGATGGACAAATCGGAAAATTCGGCCGACTCCTTCCATTTGCAAAGCAGCAGACAGGCGGCAAAATAGTCGGCCTGCCGTTCAAACCGTCCGGTTTCAAGGGCGGTTTTGTTTTCATGAAAAACGAGTTTGTATTTGGGTGAAGAAGCGCGTGCCCCAGCTCGTGTGCGGCCACAAAGGAGTCTTTAGGCGGTTTTAATGCCTCGTTGACGATAATAACACTTCGCCCGTCGACATTGTAGTAAAACCCGCTGACAGAGCTCGGAAGGGGAGATTTGAAAATATTCACCGAAAGCTCGCCGCAAAGTCTGAATGGGTCGCAGCTGCCGTATTTTTTTCGTAAAGCCCTTCGGCGAGGGCTTTAATTTTTTTCATCGCTTTGCCTCTCTTTTTGGGAAAGTACGACCGCGGCGCTGACCTCAATCGCGTCGGACAGCTGTTTCAGCTCTTTGTCGGTCAGGGCCTCTCCCTTAAACATAAGCCCGTCGGCACAGAGCAAGCGGTTTTTAAGCTCGGCAATAAGCTCGCTTACGTCACGCTCCTTTTTGTCCTCCTCAAGAAGATAATCGGTGGTGACCGAGAAAAAATCGGCAATGGCGGTAACGTCGGAAATCGAAGGACTTCGACGGTTTTGTTCATACATTCCCACCGCGCTGGCGCTTATTCCGAGAAAAGAGGCAAGCTCGCCCTGGGTCAGCCGCTTGCTTTTCCTCAGCTTTTTAAGTTTATCTCCAAACACGTTCTACACCTTTTTCCCTTTTTGGCTTTTGTCGGCGGCAAAAGCCTTTTTTAAAGTTTTTCTCATGTTCGCTGTTTTCCGTTGACATTATATCACACAAAAACGCTGCTTTCAAGAAAATTCCGCCGCAAACTCAAGCTAAATCCAATTTATAGTATTTAATTATAATATCACACGATTAGCGACAAAATTCGATTAAAGTCCCCTTGAAATCACACGAAATGTTGTATATACTTAAAACATAGAAGCCGTTGCAACAAGCTTTTAAAGGAAAATAAAACACATTATGTGTGATTAGGAGGTTTGAAAAATGACTCTTGAACAGTTGTCGTATGAATACATAAAGGAAGCGGACAGATTAAAGGCAAGGCTTTGCGAGCTGAAAATAATGCTGAAAAAGGCCCAAACCGAGGAGGAGAGAACCTCGCTTAAACGGCGTATGTATTATCTATACACCGAAATGAGAGACGCCGAACAAACCGCCGCATATCTTTTTGATTATTATAACAAGGACGAACGGGCCGACAGCGCTTTTGAAGGGAGAAGATTATGAAAAATTTATCGCTTAAAAATTATCGGGTGGAGGCGTTGAGCTACCGTGCTTTTTTCGAAATGTCGGCAGAGGACGACGGGCAAAAGAAAAGGCGCTGGCAAGGCTGAGAGAAATAATTTCTCATGAGCTTACCGAGCGCCAAAGACAGTTTATTAAGCTGTATTATTTCGACCGCAAAACCATTCCGCAAATCGCAAAGGAGCAGAATGTTAACCGCTCCACCGTCAGCCGCGTGCTTAAAGGGGCACGAATCAGAATCGGTCGGTTTATGGGATATGATTTTAAAAATTCGGACCGCTATGACAGCAGCCCCGCATAGCCCGCGGCAATTCCCACGGCGGCCGAAATTATGATAATGATTATGGGGTGAATCTTTTTGAGCGCCATGATGAGAGCGGCGGCAAAAAGTACGGCGGAAACCCAGAATTTCAGGGTTGTGAAATTTGAGAACATAAATCCCGCAGGGGAAGAAAACGGCGGCGGCAAAGGAGATGACTGCCGAGCCGATAAGTCCCACGACCACGGGCTTAAGGCCGTTCATCATTCCGCGAACCACAAGGCTTTCCTTAAAGGCCATATAGCACTTGGCCACGATAAGAATGATGACAAAGGAGGGGAGAACCACGCCGAGGGTGGTGCAAAGAGCACCGAGCACGCCGGCCTGCGAGCTGCCCACATAGGTGGCGATGTTTATGGCGAAGGGTCCGGGAGTGGACTCGCTCACCGCCACGAAGTTTACAAGCTCCTCCTCGCTGAGCCAGTTAAAGCCGAGAACATACTGCTGAATAAGGGGCAGCATGGCATATCCTCCGCCGAAGGTGAACAGTCCGATTTTAAAGAAGGTCCAAAAGAGGGTGAGATAAATCATAATGTCTTGCCCTCCTTCTGCGCGATGATTGTGGCGGCAAGACCGATGGCCGCCGCAGAAAAATGATGATTATGAGCACATTAAAGGAGAAAACAGCCGAGGCCGCAAAGGCAAGGGCGGCGATGACGTATGAAAGTACATTTTTCGGGCACTGCTTATACATGGAGATAAAGCCCTTGATGATGAGGGCGAGCACACCCGCGCGGATGCCCCAAAATGCGTATTTTACGGCCTTTAACTGCTCGAACTGCTTGAGCACAAAGGAGATGGCGAGAATGATGACAAAGGATGGGAGAACCACTCGAGAGTGGCGAGAAATGAGCCCATGACACCGCCGACCTGGTATCCCACAAAGGTAGCCGAGTTGACCGCAATGGGTCCGGGCGTCGATTCGGAAATCGCAACAATTTCCAAAATGTCCTTTTCGCTTATCCACCCTTTGTTGTCAACCATTTCCCGCTGAATGAGAGGGATCATGGCATAACCGCCGCCGAAGGTGAAGGCGCCGATTTTGAAAAAGGTCCAAAAGAGGGATAAAGCTTTTTTCCGTCAGCCTTCAAAAACCCAATCCTTTTCCGAATTTTAAACCCGCCGAGTTAAAATGATTCGACGGGTTTTATTGTTTTATTATTTTATTTCACCGACAAAATATTTTTTCTTGCCTCTTCTGACCACAAGGTATTTTCCGTCGATGAGGTTGTCGGAGGTGATGTCAAGTTCGTCGGGGTTTTCCACGGCGTCGCCGTTAACGGTGAGAGCCTTGTTCTTGGCCATTTCTCTGACCTCTCGCTTGGAGGGGAAAACCTTGGCTTCCACAAGAATGTCGATAAGCTTTCCCTTTTCGGCCTCAAAATGGGGAACCTGAGAAAGAGCCGAGAGCAAATCTCTGACGGGAATGTGCTTTACGTCGCCCTTGAACATGAGCTCGCTGATTTTTTCGGCCTCTTCAAAGGCGCCTTCGCCGTGAAGGTCGTCAAGAATTTCCTTTGCAAGGCGCTTTTGAGCCATGCGCTTTTCGGGAGCGGCAAAAGTGCTCCTTTTCAATCTGCTCGATGGTTTCTTTGTCGAGGAAGGTCAGCTTTTTAAGGTAATCGATAACCACCGAATCCTCGGAATTGAGCAGGAACTGGTAAAAGTTCGTAGGAGCTTGTTTTGTTTTTTGTCGATCCAAACGGCATTGCCCTCGCTCTTGCCGAACTTGTTGCCGTTGCGTCGGTCACAAAGGGGCATGGTCATTGCATAAACCTCGTCGCCGGTGGTCTTTCTTATAAGCTCGATACCGGTGGTGATATTGCCCCATTGGTCGGAGCCCGCCACCTGAAGGTCGACGCCCTTGTGCTCGTGCAGCCATTTGAAGTCGAGTCCCTGAATGAGCATATAGGAAAACTCGGCATAGGATATGCCCGTTTCCATCTGACGGCGCACAAGATCCTTGTTAAGCATATAGTTGACGTTTATATATTTGCCGTAATCGCGGAAAAAAAAAGTCGATAATGTGAATGTCCTTGACCCAGTCATAATTGTTGACCACTTCAAAGGGAAAGAATTTCTGAACCTGAGCCTTTAAGGCCTCATAGTTTTTGAAAACGGTGTCCCTGTCGGAAAGAGCGCGCTCGGTGGTGCCTCTCGGGTCGCCGATAAGACCGGTGGCCGCTCCCACAAGAATGATGGGGTGTGGCCTGCCTTGGCAAGACGGCGGGTGATGAGGAAGGAGGAATAGTGTCCGAGGTGCAGGCTGTCGGCGGTGGGGTCGGTGCCTATATAAAAGGTCATTCCGCCGGCGTTAAGCTTGTCGATAAGGTCTTTTTGAGGAAATATCCTGAATAAGACCTCTCCATTCGAGTTCTTCGTATAAAGTCATTTTTATCACTCCGCTATTAAAAAGTCACAGTTAAGTTATTATAGCATTAAATGTCCGTTATTACAAGCCCTTTATTACGGCATCGGCGGCCTCACTTATATTTTCAGGGTCATGTCGGCAAGGGGAGAGCCGTCCCCGATTTGTTAAGCCAAACGGTAGTGATGCCTGCGTTTTTCCGCCGAGAATGTCGGAGGAAAGACTGTCGCCGATTATGACGGCATTTTCTTTTTTTAAAATTCGGGATTTGGGCAAAGCAGGCGTCGAAAACCTTTTGTCCGGCTTTTTCGAAACCGATTTTTCGGAAAAAGGCCTTTTTCAAAATATTTACCGATTCCGGTGTTGTTTATACGCCCGTTTTGCACGTCAACGGTTCCGTTTGAGGCGATAAAAAGGCGGACTTTTTCCGTAAAGCCGCTCAAGGGCTTCTCTTGCGCCCGAAAGCAGCCGCCCCTGCTTTGCAAGCTCTTTTTCGTAAATTTCGTTGGCCTTTTGCGGGTCCGTGTCTTTTCCCAAGGCCTCAAAAGCAGACGGTAGCGGTTTTCCTTTACCTGCTCTCTTGTTATTTCTCTTTTTTCAAGCCGCTTCCATTGTGCCGAGTTTATGCGGCTGTAAAAAGCTCGAGCGTGTCCTTTGAGGGCTCAATGCCGAGGGTGGTGAGCGTCTTTGTCAGGGGCGGCTTTTTTCGTCGGCCTTAAAGTCGAGAAGGGTCTCGTCCAAATCAATCAATATAATATTTTTCATTTAATTTCTCCTTTGACAAGGGTAATTATATCACGGAAAAATTTTTCGCGCAAGGTTCGACCGTTTGTTGCTTAATTGAATGAGATGGGAAAAGAATGACAATCCTTCCGTCACGGCTGTGCCGTGCCGCCTCCCTTGTGTAAAGGAGCTGCCAGCGAAACTGACTGAAGGATTGTAAGCTTTCGAATAAGCCTCCGATTTATCACTCGCCGCGGTTTGAGTTGCTTGTTGCTTAACCATAGCGCACACATACGAACACGATTTTGGCGGAGAAAATCCCCGCATTCTGCGTTAAAATGCTCGTTGATCCGAAGGGATAAACTGCGCTTTTGCCTTGTATGTGAGAATTTTTCTTATCGACAAAATTCTTCGACCTGAAATGAGCATAGTAACGAGGGATTTTCGGCGCAGAGGAAAATATAAGGCCGGCGCCTATATGCGACGACAAGCCGAAAAGCACCGTTAATAGGCTGTTTCAGGCGTGTTCGGATATGTGCGTTATGGTTAAGCAACAGATGCCCGAACCCGCACGCCTTAAAAATGTTAAATTCCCCGTTTTTATTGTTTCGCCGCTTGAAATACGTCGGTATATCGGCGCGACAAAACTTCAAAAACGAAAAAAATTTACCTATTTTTAAGGTCGAAGAGTTTCTGCCGTTCATTTTTCCGGGCGGGGAAGTGTGAAATCGGCCGTAAGGCTGCCGCCTACGGGTGATGAACGCGATGCCGCACGGGAAAAGGAACGAGCGAAACCGTACGGTGTTCGAACATCTGTTGCTTAAGGTTGCCCTTAGCGGAAAAATATGATATTATAATAAAAAAAACGGCAAAATCGATTGCCGAAAGGAAAATGAAATGGACTATGCCAAAAACTTGCCGAAGAATTTTTCGGTGAAGGAGCTTCATGCTCAGAATATAATAGACCTTCTGGACGAGGGAAACACCATCCCCTTTATCGCCCGTTACCGCAAGGAAATGCACGGAACAATGGACGACCAGCTCATGGGGAGCATTGCCGAACGTCTGAATTCCTTCGAAAGCTCGATGCACGCCGTGAGGAAATCGGAAATCTGATTTCCGAGCAGGGCAACATGACTGAAGAAATCACCGCTGCCCTTAAAAAGGCCGAAACCTTTAACTGGAGCTTGAGGACATATACCGTCCCTTCAGGCCGAAAAAAGGAAAACCCGCGCTGTCGGTCGCAAAGCAAAGGGCCTCGAGCCGCTGGCAACCGAAATTCTGCTCTGTCAGCAAACGGGCGAGCAGCCGCTTATCCTTGCGGAAAAATATGTTGACCCCGAAAAGCAGGTGGAAAACGCCGAACAGGCTCTTGCCGGCGCAAAGGATATTATTGCCGAAAGTGTTTCCGACAATGCCGATGTCAGGCGCAGGGTGAGAAATCTTGTCTATTTAAACGGTTTTATCGAATCCTCGGCGGCAAAGGACGAAAAAAAGCGTTTACGAAACCTATTATGAATTTTCCAAAAGGTTAATAAAATTGCGGCGCACCGCGTACTTGCTTTGAACAGAGGGGAAAAGGAGGGCTTTTGAAGGTGTCGGTGACGGTGGACGCCGAAAAGCCCCTCAACGCCGTATATTCCATGTTCGTAAAGGGAGACACCCCTGCGCGGCTGCCGTAAAGGAGGCCTGCGATGACGCATATTCCCGTCTTGTTTTCCCTTCGGTCGAGCGGGAAATAAGAAACGAGCTGACCGAATCGGCCGACGAGGCCGCCATAAAGGTTTTTCGGCACAAATCTCCGTCGCTGCTGCTTCAACCGCCCATAAAGGGCAAAAACAGCCATAGGTCTTGACCCGGGATACAGAACGGGGTGCAAGGTGGCGGTTGTCGACCCCACGGAAAGGTGTTGGACACGGCGGTTATATATCCCACCCACGGCAAGGCGCAGGCAGAGGCCTCAAAGCAGACCCTTAAAAAGCTTATTGAAAAGCACTCGGTCGATATTATCGCCATCGGCAACGGAACCGCCTCCAAGGAAACCGAAATGTTCACCGTGTCGGTGCTGTCGGAAGTAAACCGCAAGGTGTCATATATGGTTGTGAGCGAGGCGGGAGCAAGCGTCTACTCGGCATCCAAGCTTGCCGCAGAGGAAATGCCGGATTTTGATTTGACCCTTCGGAGCGCCGTTTCCATTGCACGGCGGCTTCAGGACCCTCTTGCCGAGCTTGTTAAAATCGAGCCCAAGGCGATAGGCGTCGGCCAATATCAGCACGATATGCCCCAAAAGCGCCTTTCGGAGGCTCTTGACGGGGTGGTGGAGGACTGTGTAAACAGCGTGGGCGCCGACCTTAACACGGCCTCCGAATCCCTTCTTTCCCACATTTCGGGGCTTTCCTCGGCGGTGTGCAAAAATATTGTGTCCTACCGTGAGCAAAACGGACGGTTTGAATCGCGGACGGAACTTAAAAAGGTGCCGAAGCTCGGCCCTCAAGGCCTTTGAACAATGTGCGGGATTTTGCGGATCTACGACGGGAAAAAATCCTCTCGACAGCACATCGGTTCATCGAAAGCTATAAAATCGCCGAAAAGCTGCTTGAAGGCTTCGGATTCGGCAAAAAGGAGCTGTCGGGTGAAAAGCCGGGCTCTCTCGAGAAACTTGTAAAGACTCGGGGAGCGGAAAATCTCGCCGAGGGCTTTCGGTGGGCGTTCCCACCCTCAACGATATTGTAGCCGAGCTTTCAAAGCCGGGAAGAGACCCGAGACACGGCTCCCGCTCCGCTGCTGCGTACCGACGTCCTTGAAATGAAGGATTTAAAGGAAGGCATGACCATAAAAGGGCACCGTGAGAAACGTTATCGACTTCGGTGCCTTTGTGGACATCGGAGTACATCAGGACGGCCTTGTGCACATTTCCCATATATGCGATAAATTTATAAAGCATCCTTCCGAGGTGTTAAGCGTCGGAGACGTCGTGAATGTTAAGGTGCTTTCGGTCGATCTTGAAAAAAAAGCGCATAAGCCTCACCATGAAGGGCGTGGAGCAGTAGTATATTGCTCTTGCAATGACGGGCGGATGTATGTATAATAATAAAAAGAAGGTGAAAGCATGGAAAAATATCGTCACAGGAGCTGAGAACCCGCGGAGAAAACTTGGTGCTCGAGCGGGTCAGAGGCGAGCTTTTTGAAAAATACCTGCCCAAGAAGGAAAAATACAAGCATGTGGGCGGAAGTCTTTATAACACGGCAAAATTTCTTTTTATGTCTTTTCGGTGTGGTATTTCCTCGTTATAATTTTAAATCTTTTTTTATATCCTCTCTTGCCGTCGAGCGCTATGCCGCCGCGGGCAATGCCGAAAAGCTGTCGCTTTTTGCAAACGACCGCTTTATGACCCTTGCCTGCCTTGTGCTGCTTGCCGCAAGCTTTGTGCTCATGATTAAGAAAAAAGAGGGTTGCCTCCTGCATAATTACTTTTGTCAACATCGCCCTTTTGGCGGGACATATTTTCAAATAACCGCGGTTTATCCTCTCAATTCGGAAAACGACTACCGCACCGCCAATCCCAACATGATTGTATGGTTTTATCTGCCCGTGCTGCTTATGGCGGTTTTTGCCCTTGTAATTCTGATAATCGAGCTTCGGGACGCGCGTCTTGAAAGGGCGGCCTTTGAGCGGGAGATAAATAAAATCTATTCCGTTTTTCGGTGTCGGGCGAGCTTATGAGCGACGAAAAATGGCAGCAGGTCATTGAAGAATATGAAAACGAAAAATCCGAGTCGAAAGGGGGGACGAGGCGGTAGATGAACAAAGAGTTTTGGGATGTTTTGGATTTTTAAGGGCCGTCCGACGGGGCAAACGGTTTGCCGTCGGCTCAAGGGAAAATTCCCCAAGGACGGTTTCACCTTGTGGTGCATATTTGGGTGACCAATTCACGCGGCGAGTTTCTTATTCAGCAGCGCAGTCCCTTTAAACAGCCCATGGCGGGTGAATGGGCTGCCACGGGGGAGGAGCCGTGGTTGCCGGCGAGCAGTCGGAGCAGGGCGCAAGACGAGAGCTTTTGAGGAACTCGGAATAAATCCTTCCGAGGGACAAATGCGCTTTGCCGCCCGCATAAAGCGCCGAATTTCCTTTATTGATATATGGCAGGTTCAGACCGATGTCGAGCCTGCGGGGCTTAACCTGCAAAAAGGAAGAGGTCGAGCGGGCCAAGTGGGTCTCAAAGGAGGAGCTTTCCCGCATGATAAAGGAAGGGAGCTTTCACAATTACGGCAAGGAATATTTTGACCTTGTTTTTTTCGCTGACTCCGATTTCCGAGCAGCAAAAGCCGGCTGAGACCTGAAAATATTAAAAACCCTTTCGGGGTAAAAATTTTAAAAAAACTCTTGACAGCGGCGGGCTTTTTATGATATATTATCACTTGCGTTCAGCGAACAACTTGCTGGTGTAGCTCAGTTGGTAGAGCAGCTGATTTGTAATCAGCAGGTCGGGGGTTCGAGTCCGTCCACCAGCTCCACGCTGACGGAAAATTAAATACGGGAGTGTACCCAAGTGGCCAAAGGGGCAGACTGTAAATCTGTTGTCAGTGACTTCGGTGGTCCGAATCCACCCGCTCCCAAAAAATCCTCATTCGAAAGAATGAGGATTTTACTTATTATCATATTGTTTCTTCACTTGCCGTTTTCTTGCGGCTTTTATGCTGAAAATGAGTGTATTGCCCGTGCCGTTTTGTGCGATTGCCGTACTGAATTGCAAAATTGGGGCAATGATGCAGGCAGCCGAGGCACATTACGCATTGGTCTTTGATCCAAATCGGTCTTTTTATCTCTGATTTCTATGGCCGAAACGGACAATTCCGTGCGCACAGCCCGCAGCCGATACAGGTATCTTCCGCTTTAAAATGACTTGTTTTGCGCATGAAATTATATTCCAATCCGGAAAATGCTCTTACGAGAAACATCGGCGTTTTGTTTTTTCATAAAATCGCCGCAAGCGCGATTTTTTATTGCACCGATAATACGGTCGATTTGTCCCTCGGCGGCTTCGTTGGTGCGGCGAACCTTGTTTTTTATCGCTTAAATCATATATGGGTGTCCAAGTGTCCGGCATTTTCACGCTGAATTTCGCAGAGACCGAAAGACCCTCTTTTGCATAGAATATGCTCGGCAAGTTTCCCGGTCTGTCCCGGCGTCGTGCCGTAGGTCGCGGCGAACCAGAGATAATCCGGCTTTGTACTCAGCGTCAGCTTTTGCAGAAACTCCCGAACAATGACCGGCAAGCCCCAGGCGTATGTAGGACTGACGATCCCCACCGTTTTGCCCTTTTTTTTCAAAGGAAAAGCTGCCGCTTTTGCAACAGTCGGCAACGGAAACGGTTTTATCGCCCGTTGCGGCGGCAATGCGGTCAGCGACATATTTGCTGTTTCCTGTCGCGGAAAAAATAGAAAATCATATTCTCATCTTCTTAACACACACATACGAACAAGCAGCTCAAACAACGGTGGGTGGTAAATCAGAGGCTTATTCGGAAACCTACAATTCCTCAGTCAGCTTCGCTGACAGCTCCCTTTACACAAGGGAGCCGGGCAGATTATAATTTGAAGTGCAACACAGCAAAAAAAGAAAGACAACACGCTAACCATAGTGTAGAATGTAGTTACCACACAACATCAAACACGAGGTGAGCGTATTGTCCACACACATTTTACACTAGAAGAGAGAAAATATCTACAGCAACTTTTATCAGAAGGGTACTCTTTTCGGAAAATTGCAATAATATTGAGCGCAGCCCTTCTTCTGTTAGCCGTGAGGTAAGAAGAAACAAGGCAAAATGGAAACCTCATCATAAGCCCGATAATCCATATTGGTATAACCATTGGCGTGCTCAAAATCTCTACATCCGTCGACGCAGGAAATCAATACGCATGGCGCTGCTTCCCGGCGGCGAAGAATGGAACTATATTGTTTCACATTTAGAGCAATACTGGTCTCCTGAAGCCATTTGCGGTCGTTGGCATAAAGATTATCCCGGCAAAAAGACTTTGTGTGTTTCGACAATATACCGATATATTTATCTAAAACGATTTCCGGGCATCACGGCAAAAACACACTTAAGACGGCGTGGAAAACGGATTTTGCCTGGGAATTCCTGTTACAACTCCATTCAGCCAGACCGGATTATTCCCCAGTGGCTGGAGGAGATTTGCCGTAGGACCCGAATCGGTGATTGGGAAGGCGACACGATTTACGGAGGTATCGGCAAAGGCTTGTTAGTAACGCAGGTTGATCGAAAAAGCCGCTTTTACGGGCGGGACTGTTAGCAAAACGCGACGCTTCGCTAACAAAGGATGTAATCTGCCAACTGCTCAAAGGGTTTCGGTAAAGAGTATCAGCTTGGATAACGGATCCGAATTTGCAGAATTTCGTGCTGTGGAGAAGGAACTTTGCACAGTAATCTATTTTTGCCGAGCCGCACAAGCCATGGCAGCGCGGGACAAACGAGAATACCAACGACTTATTGCGTTTCTTCTTTCCGAAAGGTTTCGATTTTCGTACAATTACGCAAGAGACTGTAGATTATGTTGTCAATCTTATTAACCATCGCCCCAGAAAATGTCTCGGTTGGAAATCTCCGGCTGAGGTTTTGAAGGCCAATAGTGTTGCACTTGCTTGACTTTCTGCCCGAGGCTGAGCCAAACACATTTTAGTTTTTTATGAAAGCACCAAAACCAAACAAAAAACCATTTTTAATTTTTCATATTAGAATCAAAAACGACAGGCAAAGCAAATTCAAAGCCTCCCTTGTGTAAAAGGGAGATGGCGCGGCGCAGCCGTGACGGAGGTATTGTCATTCTTTTCCCAGTTTCTTTCAATTAAGCAACAGATACTTAACGGTGTTCGGTTATGAAAAAATTAAGACCGAGTGCCGTTGTTTTTATAATCATCTTTTTCGGAAAGGCGGCTTTTTATGATGTAGGCGGCAATTAACAGGACGGCGGCACCGCACAAAAACGCGTACATTCCGCTGCCGACACCTCCTGCCCGCAAAAGAAAATTCGGCAATCGACCGATTCCTTTATGCCGTCCACGGCCTCTTTCGGGAAGGAAAGCTCCTCCATCTTTTTAAATACGCCGGCAAGGGCGTGGTTGCGAAGAAGGCTTGTGCCGTATGTTCCGGGGAGAAAGGACAGAACCTTTTGAAGCCCCGCCGAGAAGCTTGAAACGGGCATATAGGCGCCGCAGAGAAATCCGTATCCCGCGCTGACCACCGTTCCCACGGCCGAAACCTGCCCCCCTGAGTTTTCAAAACGAATGAACGAGGGAGGAAAGAGCCACTCCGAAAAGCGAAAGCAGCAATATGTCAAGCAAAAAAAGCATAACGTCGCAAAGGCTCATGAAAAATCCTACCTTTGCAAGATACAAAAAGGCAAAGCCCGGCGGCCGTATAATTTACGATAAGCGTGGAGGCCGTGCAGGCAAGAAAATATGAAAGCGCAAGCACCGAGGGCTTTAAGGGGATACCGTCAAATCGTTTTGACTCCGTTTGCTTTGTCTGAAACCATGAGGGCATTGGAGCAAAAAGGCCACGGTAACGCAGGAAACGGCAAGCAGAGAGGAAATAAGCTGACCTCCCACCGCACCGTCGATAACCGAGCCGTCGCTTAAAAGCCCTGCGGGAATTGCCGAAAGAAAGCTGTCTTTATATACCCTTCCGAGAAAGGTCACGAAAAGAACAAGCAGTATCACGGGGTTATAAGGGACACAAAGAAAAGCCCCCTGTCTTTAAAATAAAGTCGGATGTTTCTGGCCGTTAAGGCACTCAGCTGTTTCATTTCACATCCCTCCTTCAAGTTTTTTGCCGGTTACGGCAAGGAAAATGTCGTCCATTTTACCCTTTGTGACCTCGAAATCCGAAAAAAGTGAAGGGTGTTTTTTATAAGCTCGGCAGCCTCGGCCGTGTTTTTAACAAAAGCCGAACTCCGTCCTTTATCTCGGCACAGTCAAGCCCGAGAGGGGAAAGCTGTTCCTTTGTGACGCCGTAAAGGGTTATATAGTCGCCGGCATAGGTGTTTTTAAGTCAAAAGGGTGCCCGCCGCGGCAATTTTTCCGCTGTCGAGAATAACGGCAAAATCGGCGTCGGCCGCCTCCTCCATGTAATGCGTCGTGAGAAAAACGGTGGTATTATCCTCGGCTCTTAAGCGAGCCGACGGCGTCCCACAGGATTTTTCGTGTTTTGGGGTCGAGGCCGGTGGTTGGTTCGTCGAGAATGAGTATCTCGGGACGGTGTAAAAGCGCTCTTTGCGACATCGGCTCTTCGGCGCTGCCCACCCGAAAGCTTTCCCACAGGGCGGTTAAGTATGTCGGAAAGCCCGAGAAGGCCGCAAAGTCCGTCTATCCTTTCGGAAAAGGCCTTCCCGGTTATGCCGTAGAGAGCGGCTCTGCAGCGGAGATTTTGCAGCACCTGTGAGGGGAGCGTCAAGCACCGAATTCTGAAAGACAATGCCGAGCTTTTTTTCGATGTGTCTCCGCCTGTTTTTTCGACCTCGCTTCCGCAAACCCGAATGCTTCCCGCGTCCTTTTTTAAGCAGACCGCAAATCATGGAAATCGTGGTGGATTTTCCTGCTCCGTTAACGCCGAGAAAGGCGAAAAGCTCGCCCCTTTTTAACCCGAAAGGAAAGGTCGTCCACCGCCTTTATCTGCCCGAAGGATTTTGACAAATGCTCAATTTCGATGATATTATCCGCGCTCATTTTGATTTTCCCTCTTTTCGGCTTCAAGGTCGTAAAGACGTTTTGAAATTTTCTTTTGATTTTCAAGAATCAAATCAAGCTTTCGGTGGAGGTCGTCGATTATAAGCTCGCTTTTGAGATTTATGCGATAGTCGTTTTCGGCGCGCTTTCTGTCCTTTGCCTCCTGCCTGTTTTGGCTCATCATTATGAGAGGTGCCTGAACGGCGGCAATGCAGGAAAGCAACAAGGTTGAGCAGTATAAAGGGATAGGCGTCAAAAGCCCTTTGCGCCAGCACGATGTTCAGCACCATCCAAATGACCATGACGGCGATAAAGCTGAAGATAAATGCCCAGCTGCCGGCAAATTTCGCCACCGCGTCGGAGGCCTTTTGTCCGAAGGACACCTTTTCCTCGCTGTCGGAATTTTCGGTCATTTCGGTCATGATAAGTCGGTGTATAAGTTCCTCGTCGGTGAATTCCCTGTCGGTTATGTCGAGGAGCTCCTTGATTATCTGATTGCGCTGTTTGGATTTTTTCATAAATCATGCCTCCCGGTCGGCTTTCGGTCTATCGAAAATCCGCCGTCCTTTAAGAATTTGATGCTGCTTGAAAAAGCTCTTTGTGCCGGCATAAAGCTGATAAACGTCCTTGACCGACCCGATTTCGCAAAGGGGAGTGCATGGCAAGCTGAGCCATGCCGATGTCGGCCGAAGCGACCGAGACCTGACGTCCCGAAAGGTTTCCGAGGGTGCTGCCTCCCGGAATGTCCGAGTGATTTACAAAGGTTTGGAAGGGAATGCCTTCCCTCTCGAGAATTGTTTTGAAAACCGCCGAGGACAGGCCGTCGGTGGTGTATTTTTGATTGGCCGAATGTTTAATGAGAATTCCCCCTCCGAGCACGGGACGGTTGGTGGGGTCGGCCTTTTCGGGGAAGTTGGGGTGAAGGGCGTGGCCGTTGTCGGCCGAAAGGGCAAAGCTGTTTGCAAGCTGCTCGAAAAGTCTGCTTTCGGGAATTCCGAGACTTGAATTTATGCGCGAAAGGGTCAGCCGCAAAATGTCGGAAAGGGCACCCTGGCGGGAGGAGCTTCCACCTCCTCGTTGTCAAAAAGTGCATAAACCGAAGCGGATGAGGCGTTTTTGCCCATCGGCAAAGCCCAAAAGCCCGCCGTAGGCGCAAAGCAGATCGTCGATTCTCGGGCAGCAAAAGAATTTCTCTGCCGCCTCCGAAAATCTCGCCCTCTTGGCAGTTTGTCGCAAAAAGGTCATGGGAAATAATGTCGTCGGGGGAAACGCCGAGCTCATTTGCAACGGCACGGCGCAGCGAAAATTCGGCGTCTCCGCTTATGAGCGGCTGAATTTCCTTTTTGAATTTTGATTTTTGAGTATATTTCCTCGCCCGTGCGAAGATGGGGCGCAAGGCTCGGTATAAGCAAAAGAGGGCGGCCGAGGTTTACAAGCTTCATTTTCGCGCCGCAGTCGGTTTTCACAAACACGCGCCGGAAACCGAAAGGGGACGGTCAAACCAAAGATAGGGAACCGTTCCGCCGTAGCGTTCGACGTTTAAGGTGACATAGGGAGCGGTTTTTCTTTCGGGATTTTCCTTTATCTTAAAGGCGGGGAGTCGCCGTGGCAGGAGAAAATTTTGAAACCCGAGAATTCCTCTTTAGGAAGTTTAAAGGCGATAAGACAGCAATCGTTTCTCAAAAATAATAGCTGCCGCCGCGGCAAAGCTTCCAAGACTCGTTTTCGTAAAGTCTTGTAACACCGCGATTTTCATATGTCCGCCGCGTTTTTTGCGGCATGAAAGGGGTCGGGGCTTTTGTGTGAAAAGTCACAAAAAATCACTTGTGTATTTTTTCATATTGTTCTTTGTCGGTTCCATGTTACTACCTCCCGAAATATTTTACCATAAACGGAATTTTTCTTCAACAGAAAAGAGGCCTTTTCTTTGATTTTACGGGGCGAATACTCGTTGACAGAGGTGAAAGAGTATGTTAAAATGAACTGTAAAATTTTTTTTATGGAGATAGATAAGAAATGGAAAAGTTTTTTAAGCTGTCCGAGCGGGGAACAAACGTCCGCACCGAGTTCACCGCGGGACTGACCACCTTTTTGCCATGGTTTATATTCTCATGGTAAATGCCAATATGTTTTCGAACCTTTGGGCGACGGGTCAAATCCCTCGGGGTTTCCTACGGCGCAATCTATATTGCCACCGCAGTTTCGGCGATTTTCGGAACCGTGCTCATAGGCCTTCTCGCCAACCTTCCCCTTGCTCAGGCAAGCGGCATGGGACTTAACGCATTTTTCGTATACACCGTATGTCTCGGTTTCGGCTTTTTACATACGCAAACGCCCCCTTGTGCGTTTGTGCTTGCCGACGGTCTTGTCTTTATTCTGCTGACCGTCACGGGACTGAGAAAGAGGATTTTTCCTTGCCATTCCTGACCGGTCAGAACCGCCATTTCGGTGGGCATAGGGCTTTATCGCCTTCCTGGGACTTCAGAATTCGGGTATAATCGTGCCCAGCACCTCAACCAGGTGACCTTGCTTCCTTTTAATATTCTGCTTGGCAGCTGGGGAGACATAATGCCCATGGTCGTGACCATTGTTGCCTTCCTTGCCATTGCCGTTATGAGCAAAAAGGGCGTTAAAGGCTCGGTATTTTGGGGAATAATCGGCGGCTTTGCCCTTTATTACCTCCTCGGTCTTACCGTCCCCGGTTTTTACGCAAATCTCAACATTGAAATGACAAGCCCTTTGCCGCCATGAAGGAGTTTGCGAGCCAGTCCTTCGGCGCCGTCTTTAAGAGCGGCTTTGACTTCTCTGCTTATTCCGAGGCTCACGGAAATTCCAATCTCGTGCTGACCATTGCCACGACGGCTCTCGGCTTTTTTTATGATCGATATGTTCGACACCATCGGAACCCTTTTTGCCGCCTGCGACAAAGGGCAATATGCTCACCGAAAAGGGTGAGGTTCCCAACATGGAAAAGGCCATGTTTGCCGATGCCGCCGCCACCACCGTCGGCGCCGTGTGCGGTACTTCAACCGTCACCACCTTTGCCGAGTCTGCCGCAGGCGTCGCCGAGGGCGGAAAACCGGACTTTCCTCCATGTTTACGGCA